>TARA_B100001093_G_scaffold169000_2_pt1 | contig 69966 bp, 56 predicted proteins | sample TARA_B100001093 | Tara Oceans TARA_B100001093 (sample SAMEA2623116) | marine metagenome | biome: marine biome (ENVO:00000447); feature: surface water layer (ENVO:00002042); material: "saline water (ENVO:00002010), including plankton (ENVO:xxxxxxxx)" | depth 5 m | reverse complement strand
GGGCCACTCTTCTTGGGAGGACCGCCTTTTGATGGGCCAGGGGGGCCGCTTTTCTTCGGGGGACCCCCTTTCGAAGGACCGGGTGGACCGCTTCGCTTTGGCGGACCGCCGCTACGAGGAGTTGATGCAGGTTCTTCCTCTTCTTCATCTTCAAACACCGCTCCGCAATGCGGACATTCACTGTCACTTTCTTTGACAAGCCCGTCACAAATCTCGCATGCGAACATTTCTTCATCTGATTGAGATGAGTCGTCGCCGAGGTTCTCTACTTGTCCATCCTTTGAACGGAATATGTTTAGTTCAGTAGTAAGATCAAAGCCTTTCAAAGCGACTTCAGTTTGAATTGCGTGCTCAAAGGCTTGCATCAAATCCTCTGGAGTGTCCAAGACACGCCCGTCGTCAACATACGTGACATTGACTTGCAAAAGATCGCCTTCGACCTTTGCTTGAGGGGTTTCGACAGCGACGCCTCGCTTACGAGCAACGCGGCGAACAGCGACTTCACACATTCTTCGAAGAAGGGCTTCATTTGGAGCATCTTTCGAACCTTGCCCCAGCGCACCCGCAATGAGATCTTGGGCGGGATTAGCCGAATCTTGGCCTCGTAAATGAGAGGGAAGTTCAGCGCCCAGAGATGCTAAAACGTTGGTAGCTGGTGATTGGTTCATGTTGAGCCACTGACTTCTTCGTTCGTCTTTCATGGCACGTTCTGCCTCAGCAAGACGGTTCACCATCGCATCGGTAGGAGAGGCTGCAGGGTTATTCGCCACCATCGTACCTCCGGGAGTGAAAGGAGTAACATTCCCGCGTTCAATTTGCGGAACCGCTCCGCTTGAGAGGGAAGGGCCACGAGCTTGTTGTGGAAGGTCAGACTGTGTAGTTGGGAGGACGTTCGCCGAAGGAAGTTGAGGAAGGCCCTGAGGTTGAATGCGTTGTTGGGGGATTCCCTGAGGCGGCATACCCTGAGGCGGCATACCCTGAGGAGGCATACCCTGAGGAGGCATACCCTGTGGTGGGAATTGACCCATTTGGTTTGGAAGAGGTTGAGGAGGGAATTGACCCATTTGATTTGGAAGAGGTTGTGGAGGAAATTGACCTGGCGGCACCCCGTTTTGCTGAATACCCATCGCTATCTGTTGCAATACTTCGGGAGGTATTTGGGCGGCTGAACCCATGTTCATGTCACGTTGTTGGCGGACTGCTTCTCCGGATACAACACCGAAATTACGACCGCCTGAAACTTCTTGTCCACTCAGGCCAATTGAGGTCGGGTTGGTGAAACTACCAGCGCGTGATAATTCTTGTCGTGAACCACACTCTGGACAAAAAATGCTGTCATCCGGAATAACTTCACCGCACGAACCACACTCCATAGCATCAGCACCCCGTTAGTGGTTGCTCACGGAACCTTCTCTAAAGACTTACGACGAATTACCTTAATTATTGAACAAAAAAAGATTAAATCATCCTCGTCCATGAAATTGAGAGTTCATCGAGGAAAATGCCAATTCACAATTCATTATCCCAAGGGGTCAAGAACAGTGAACTATCCCGTCGTACTGAGGGGATTGTGTGGCAGTACTCATCAACGAAAAAATTGATGCGTTACTCGAAGCAACATCTCGCTCATTTTATCCGACGCTCAAATACCTCCCGAAAAAGATCAGGGGACAGATTGGCTTGTTGTACTTGCTGGCACGAGTTGCCGATACGATTGCCGATTCAAAGCACGGGGAAACTGAAGTTCTTCTTCAACTTCTTCGCCAGTACAACCAAGTCGCACAGGGTGAGAGTTCAACACTTCCTGATTTTTCTGAACTTTCAAAAATGCAAACAAATGAAAACGAGGCAAAACTTCTCTTGAATATCCAAGACGTCGTCGATGCCCTTCAAGTCTATAGTTCAGTAGATAGAGCATTGATGCTCGAGTGCTTAGACACCATTGTCGGAGGCCAAATTCTTGACTTGGAACGCTTTGGAACCGCGAATGAAGGTGGAGAAATATCCGCGTTATCAACCGATGAAGAAATGGACGATTACACGTTTCGAGTAGCGGGTTGCGTCGGCATATTTTGGAGTAAAATGTCACTTGAGCACCTCTTTACTCTGCCCAGTGAAAAAGAAGAACAATTTTTCGAAAAGGGTATCCGATTTGGTAAAGCACTGCAGATGATCAACATCTTGCGTGACATTCCAGAAGACCTGCGATTTGGCCGATGTTACATCCCCATCGATGCACTTCATCGATACAATCTCAAGCCAGAAGACTTGATGGATGAACAAAACATCGACACTTTCCGACCATTGTACAATGAATATTTGGACTTGACCAATGAACACCTCGAGGCTGCTGTTGATTATATTCGAATGCTCCCTGAAACGCAACTCCGGCTCAAAGCATCGTGCATGCTTCCCGTACTCATCGGCCAAAGGACTGTGACACTGTTGCGTACTGGGAACATTTTGAATTCAGAAGAACGGATAAAAGTCACCAGAGATGAAATCAAGACGTATGCTCGAAAGTTACTGCGTGCACTGATTATACCTGGCGGAGTGAACCGTCTACTAGAGAAGAACAAAGACCGCTGAAAAAATCTGTAGTGGGCAAGTAAGGGTAGAACTCAAAAAGGGTAAGGTACGACGGTCGTACGGTTACGATGCTCGAACGCCGGAAACCTCTGGAGTTACTTTTCCCCTTGAAGGGGAACGCGACCAGTCGTTCAGATGTTGATGACCGAGAACAGTTGACTACACTTGACCGCTTACGTGCAGGTGTTATGCTTGCCAGAGATGCAGTCAAAGCGGTGAGTGTTACTGCGATGGAAGCACTCCGAGAGGGTGCTACGTTTATTGGAATCGTTGGTGAGACCAATCAACTTGTCGACCCCTTCGCACATCTTGACGCTCCAATCTGGTCCGAAAGACCACCACAAGAATTGATGAAATTGGCGTTTCGATACTGTGAGGAACTCACCATGCGAGAGGCGGGAAATTTCTACCATTCGTTCAAGTATTTACCCGATGAACAACGCCAAGCAATGTGCGCAGTCTATGCATTCTGCCGACGTGCAGACGACATTGCGGACGGTGATTGGGCTGACAGATTCCCAGGTAGCATGGGTGAATCGGACCCTGAGGCCACTGCATATCGAGAACAACTCGAAAGTCTTCAAGACCAAGGCACAATTCTTGACCCAGAAGCGTATTTGAACAAGATCACACAGCTGTTTTTCTTCAGGAAGAAACTTTCTACATGTTACTCAGAAGTCTACTCAACCGACCCAGTGTTCTTGGCTCTCAAAGCGACAGTAGAACAATACACAATTCCTCGAGACGTCTTTGATGACTTGATTTCAGGGATGGAAGACGACCTCTACAACAACCGTTACCGAAGTTTTGACGAACTGTATGTTTACTGCTACCGTGTTGCCTCCGTAGTGGGATTGATGTGCATCGAAATCTACGGATATGAAGATCCTCGAGCTAAGAAATTTGCAGAATCATGGGGTATTTTCATGCAATTAACCAACGTCCTTCGAGATGTAGGTGAGGACATTGAGCGTGACAGAGTATACCTTCCACTCAATGAATTGGAAACCAACGGAATCGTAGAGCACGAACTCGATGGAAAAGTCGTCCTCAACAAGAATTGGGAACCCTACTGCAGAGAATACGCACGACGCGCACGAACATACCTCGACGAAGCTCGACAACTGCTGCCGCTTCTTCCTCGAAGAACCCGCTATTCTCCTGCTGCGATGATCGCATTTTACGACAAAATTCTTCGACAAATCGAGCGACAACAAGGCGATGTGTTCACCAAGCGTGTAAAGTTGAACAAGGTGCAAAAAATCAGTCTTGCTGCTGCAGTTTACATGCGCCATCGACTCCTTCCTGCATTCCTTGACCCTCTATGGGGAGCATTTGCACGAATTGGATTGCTACCCTCTGTTTGAGTGAGAAATCCCTTACTTGAGTTGCGATTGAGGGTAATCCGACCCTTGCTCAATATCCGTTGTCGATGAACCACTGATCCACTGGCAATCCAATGTCTCGACGAATTCGAACCGCTTCGGTATAGAGTTCATGCTGTGCGGCAGTGTCACCTCTCGAAAACGCAAGTGTACCGAGTTGGTGCAGTGAAATGGATTCACCTCTTCGGTCTCCAACCTCTCGTTCTATAGCTAAACTCTCACGGTGAAGGCGTTCGGCTTCATCGGTCTTTCCAAACTCTTCTGCAATGACGCCGAGATAGCCGAGACAAATCGCTTCATTTTGCCTGTCGCCAATTGAACGGCAAATGTCGAGGCTTCGGCGGTACAACAATTCAGCCTCAGAAAGGTCACTGCGAGTTTTGGCCAGATGACCAAGATTGTTCAATGACAGTGCTTCTCCCTCCTTATTTCCAATTTCTCTGTTCACTGACAAACTCTCATGGTACAGGCTTCTGGCAGTCGAAAGGTCGCCTTGAATCTGAGCAATGTTGCCAAGGTTTCCGAGTGAAATCGATCCGCCCCGACGGTCGCCCAAGGCTTTGTTAATGGAGAGACTTTGTTGATACAAACGCTTTGCTTCATCTAAGTCACCACGGGTCTTTGACAGTACGCCGAGGTTATTCAAGGCAATCGCTTCGCTTTGTTTATCACCAATTTCTTGATAATTACTGAGACTTTCTCGATACAAACGTTCGGCTTGGACAAGGTCTCCACGGGATTTTGAAATGTTGCCGAGGTTGCCAAGTTGTTTGGAGACTCCTTCAATGGACCCGAGGTCTTGGTAGATATGTTTGGATTCCATCAGCAGCTTCTCGGCTTTTTGAAAATCACCTCGTGTATGAGCGATTAAGCCCAAATTCGAGAGTGCAACTGCAACTCCTTGCATATCACCAATCAATCGATTAATGGCGAGACTTTCTTCAAGGAACTGCTTTGCCATTTCCATGTTACCCTGTAATTTTGCAATCACTCCGAGGTTGGATTTTGCAGCGGCTTCACCGTCCATATTGTTACTTTCTTTGAAAGATTGAAGCGCTCGTAAATAGTGCTGGTGGGCAACTGTAGTTCGACCAGACAGTTTCGCAGCATTTCCAAGGGTAATATCGTTCCACGGGTCCATCACCACACCATAATCAACCAGTTTCTCTGACACTTCCAACACTTTGCCCACTTCGATTTCTTGTCGTGGAGATAATTCAGCAGGAGATTTTTCTCCCGTGAAACCGAGGGACTGTAGCGTCTGAAGAAGTGCCTTGGAAATGTCATCAGTGTTGTTTTGGGTGATATTAACATCGCCCCCAATCACGCCGTCGGTGAGGTTGATGTTGGCACTTTGAACTGAGCCGCTCTCCTCAGCGTGCACTTGCGCGCTGTTGCACTGTGGACAAAACTTCCAAGTGATGTCCACTTGGGCTCCGCAGTCTCTGCAGAAAGGCATGTAGAAGCGTAGACACCCGGATATTTAACCATAGAAGTGAACTCTCACCGCAACGGCTTGAAACGAAGTTGGTTCACAGCGTCCGAGTGAAGGCTTGGATGCCTGTTATGTAGCGTCCAAGAATCAAATTGTGAATGTCGTGTGTGCCCTCATAGGTTTTGACTGATTCAAGGTTTGCCATGTGGCGCATAACTGGATATTCGTCGAGAATACCATTGGCACCATGGATATCTCTCGATTCCCGTGCAATTTGCAGTGCAATATCGACGTTGTTCATCTTTGCAAGAGAAATTTGTTCATTGAACCACGTGCCTTCGTCTTTCTTCCTGCCAAGGTGGTAAGCGAGCAATTGACCCTTGGTGATCTCCCGCAGCATCCACGCCAACTTGTTTTGAATCAGTTGGTACGATGCAATTGGATGGTCGAATTGAATGCGTGAAAGAGAATAGGTTTTCGCACTGTGGAAACAGGCCATTGCAGCACCGAGAGCGCCCCAAGAGATTCCGAAACGAGCATTGTTCAAGCAGGAAAAAGGACCTTTCAGACCTTTCACATTTGGAAGAATACGGTCTTTGGGAATCTTGCAATCTTGGAACACAAGTTCGCTTGTAACTGAAGCCTTCAGCGAATGCTTGCCCTTCATTTCAGGAGCAGAAAAACCTTCATCGCCTTTTTCGACAATGAAGCCGCGAATAACGCCGTCAAGCTTTGCCCACACGATGGCTACATCAGCAATGGTTCCGTTAGTAATCCACATTTTAGCTCCGTTGAGAAGGAAATGGTCACCCTTATCTTCGGCTTTGGTAATCATGTCACCTGGGTTGGAACCGTAGTCGGGTTCGGTCAAACCGAAGCACCCAATCCATTCACCAGATGTCATCTTTGGAAGGTAGTAATTTTTTTGTTCTTCAGAGCCAAAGTCCCAAATTGGGTACATGGCGAGAGAGCCTTGGACAGATGCAAATGAACGTAGACCTGAGTCGCCACGTTCGAGTTCTTGACAAATTAATCCGTAAGCAACGTAGGAAAGACCAGGGCATCCATACCCCTTCAACGGTGCACCAAGAACGCCCATTTCGCCCAATGCAACTCTCCATTCATCCAAGAACACACCATCTTCGCAGGCTTGCTCAATCTTTGGCAAGACGGCTTCATCAACCCAGTCGCGAACCATGTCGCGAATCATGATTTCTTCTTCCGTAAGCAAACTTTCGATGTCGAAAAAATCGACGCCCTCGTAACCTTCCATGGTACCGTCTCAATACTTGGTTTCATAGGCGCTTCAAGAACCTAACCCTTTGAGGGTCTCATCAGGAAGAAGATTTCTTGCGATTGCGCCACTTCATGTATTTTCTCTGAAGGTAGGGACTGTTCATGTAAATGAGGCCAACGACTACACCCGGAACAGATACAGTAACCGCTGCCATTACGACAATGGACATCAAATCCATCTCGACGTCTTCTCCAATCGGGACAAATGAAATGATGTTACCAAATGAAGTCAACATAAAGCCTCGTTGGTGCTCGTTCTCCCACACCACTTCAATCGAGCGTCCTGCGATGACTGAATCCCATTCTTGGACGGCAGCGGGTGTGATTTGAGAAAAGGCTTGAGAAATCAAAGGCTGTTGACGAATGGTCCCAAACGGCGACATGTGGACCAACGTGGAACCATCATGACCTCGTGAAACTCCAGTGAAATCGCCATCAAGGGTTTCTAAGCCAAACGTTTCTCTGGTCGTCGACTTCGATGCGTCGATGGTGTCAAGGCGAATCGCCTTCATGCGCATTCCGCTAGCAAAACCAACGCACTCTGTCAGAGAAGGCTCTGCACAATCTACCCCAACCCAAGTTTCCGCAGCAGTACCTGGAAGGTAGGTGATTTGATGCATGGACGAAATGACTGCCAAGCCATCGTTGAGCGTGGCAACCACGCAAATGTTTTGATTTCGATGACAGGCTATATCACTGACTTCCGAACTACCCGTACCCTCGATTGCTTCCATACCTGTTCCTTCTGAAAATTTCCAAATGCTACCGTCAGCGGCTCCCAGATATGCGTAATCACCTGCTGGCCTCCAGTCTACCGTGGTCATGTTGAGCCCGATAATGGAACCTGTACCGTTGACAGTGGTAATTGCATGATTTTGAGTCGAATAGCGCAAAGCAACCCCCATATCACCGACAATCAGCGCCGTTTCCCCTCGAGGGTGCCAGGTCACGTCGGTGAGATCAACTACCCGACCGGTATTGATTTCGATGTCATCGCTGCGGTCTTGCGCATTGACGGCCGAAATACGATGAGCAAAGCCGTCTTTTCCTACCAAAAGTACCGATATACCGTCGGGTGAAACTTCACCCGCCATGATACCAATATCGGTGTCTTGGAGGGTGTCGACCAGTTGAAGTTGAATCAATGAATCAGGTTCAGCCAATGCTGTTGGAGCCATCAGTAAAAAGACCAGCAATGCCGCTGTGACTCCCGCTCGCATGGTCCTGCGATGACTGATTACAAAAAAACCCCTTGGACTCAATGAAGACGATATTCACAGCCGCTTCAACGGTGAGCCTTATTGCGATGGGACACTTCGCAGGGCCATGGAGCGATTCGCAGTTAAGCGTGGTTTGGAGAAAAGTATTGGTGGAAATGCAGGCTTGGCCCGTATAGCCACGTCGCACTTCCTCGACATCAATGTCAACGCAGAGGGCGTTTTCACTGGCTCATACGGAATCCTTTCAGAAATTACCGGTCACTTTGGCAGTGATGGAAAATTAGTCGTTGATGTCGTACAGATGAAAGGAGAAGATTTGAGTTCGTTCTTGGAATCCGATGGAGGAAGAGAACAAGCCATGGAATCTCGACGTCGATGGTCTGCTTTCCTCGATGAAGTCACCGGATACACTGCCAAACAACGCGGTGACAAAGCAAAGGAAGAAGCGAAGAAATTCTCGAAAGCAAAGTCCGCAATTAAAATGGCAAAGAAGTCAATGGAAATGAGCTCTTCCGTTTCTCAAGAGACCGTTGAAAAAGCCAACGCCATGATTGATGAACTGCAAGCTATGATTGATGCTGGAACACCCCCCTCAGAAGGAAAAGTCAAGAAACTCAATGACTTAATTTGAATCGGAAAAGTGAGACCATGAATGTGGAGAAAGCCCTCGAATCCTACGTGGATGAGTGCCCCCGAATTCAGGAACTCAACCAAGAACAGCGACAACGCCTCGCCTTGATGGTAGGGAGCGTAGATGAGACTGTAGGGATTGAACACTTGGTGAATTGCATCGCCGACAAAACCAGTATGGCAGGCGATGGTATCATTCGATGTTACGTTGGATTTGAGCCGTCGGGTAAGGCTCACATCGGCTGGAAAGTTCTCTCGCTGCAACTCCGTAGAATGTTGAAAGCTGATGCTAATGTCCTCATCTTCTTAGCCGACTGGCACGCTTGGGTGAATGATAAATTCAATGGCAACATGGACGATATTCAAACAACTGCACGATACATGGAAGAGACATTCAGAGCACTTCTTGGCCACCCAGAAGAGGGCGATGGCCCCGGACAACTTCGGTTTTTGTGGGCTTCAAGCCTCATGGATTCTGGAGATTACTGGGCCAGAGTGCTTCGTTGTTCCAAAGGAGCCACACTCGCAATGGTTCGAAAAACATTCACCATTATGGGAAGAGACGAAGCATCGTCCGACCATGACCTTTCGAAGTTCTTCTACCCTGCCATGCAAGCCAGCGATATTTTCGAACTTAACATCGATGTTGCGCTTGGAGGTATGGACCAACGGAAAGCACACATGTTCATGCGCGACGTTGCTACAAAATGGAACTGGCGAAAGGCGACATGCATTCACACCCCGATCATCTCTTCACTCAAGGCTACTGGAACACGCATGGAAAGTTTCGATCACAAAATGAGTAAGTCAGACCCATCAGGTGCTATTTTACTTCACGATGAAGCAAAGCCGCTCCGAAAGAAAATGCAAAAACACGCTTACCTCGATCCAGTTGATGAGCATTCACCCGTGTACGAACTTGCCCAGCACGTTGTTCTACCTGAATGGGGAGAAATCGTCGTGACACCGAACCCGAAATTTGGTCAACCTTCGACGTGGACAAACCTCGAAGCGTTCAAGGCTGCTGTCGCAGACGGTACGCTCCACCCACTTGATGCCAAACTTGGCGTTGCAGACGGGATTCACAGGGGATTGCAAGCCATTGCAGATCATTTCGCTGCGCATCCGGAAACCTTGGATGCTGTTACTGCGTTGAAATCCTAATCACTCATCGAGCGCTTCGAATGTGAAACCAGTTTCTTCACTGAATGAGAAGCCTTCTGACTGGCTCAAACCCTCTTCAACGCTGTGTACTTTCAGCACAATCATTCGCCGAGTGTCTCGAACAAAATCACGACCGGGCATTGGGTCGATTTGTACCAGCGCATTCAACGTAAGGGTGTCGCCTTTCGAAAACATTCCCACATACTCGTCGAAAACAACCGCTTGGTAGGTGTTGGAACCGAGTGGACCATCCCCGTGTACGAGCATGTTTGGTGAAGCGAATTCGAGATACTGGACATCCTCGTAAGAATTCTCCTCTGCGACCATCGAAAAGTCGTTTGGGTCTTTGTAAAACGGTTTTTTGTTATCGCTTCGCATATCTTCCATAATGGCGTCCAGACATTTGCGGCAGTACTTGACTTTACGGCGTTCTCGAGCCATTCGTTCGTTTTCAACCCATTTAGCGTCACAATCATTGCACACATAGGTGGTTTTCTTGAGCCAGCCCATCGGGAAGCTCACATCCATGACAACCACATCAAAACGTAGGAGGCGGTTTCGGTCTCGCATTCGCAAATCACTGACCTCATAGTTCCGACTCTCCGGTAGGTTGATGACGCGAATCACTGGGCGTGTAGGAAGGTCGCGTAATCCAAATTGTTCCTTCAGTACCAAGTTACCCAATTCCAGCGTATGGTCGGTGTTTTCAGTAAAATTCACCAGAAGGTCTTCGTAAGAATTCAAATCATCCCAATCAACTTCGAATCCGAATACGGGTTCATCTTGAGGTGCAACCATATCTCTGCAGTATGTCTCACTCTCAAACAGAAGACGCCAGGCTTCAAGAATTGATTGGTCGGTAGCGTTAGGTTCAGTTTCATCTTTTCGGCCCATGGACTTTCACGGTGAACTGCGACGGTTAAGAATACTTACGGATGGTTAGTTAATTCTCACTTAGAGATTTAGGAATATGATTCTGTTCATTTGTCGCACAGAAGAATTCACCATGAATAAACTTGGAAATGTTCAAGAGGTTCCTTCGTTGGACCACTTACAATAGGGAGTCTCTAAAATGCCTAATATCGTTGTTCTCGTTAAGCAAGTGCCTGATACCAATGCTCGAATCGTCGTTAACGGCGACCGTGTCGACCTTTCTGCGGTGAAGAAAGTCATGAGTCCTTATGACGAATTTGCCGTAGAAGTGGCTCTGCAACATCGAGAAGCAGCGGGCGGAGAAGTCACTGCCCTAACTGTTGGCGGATCTGGTGCAGACAAGGTTCTCAAAGACGCCAAAGCTATCGGGGTTGACAGCATTGTTCGCATAGATTGCGAGGACACTCTTGACTCCAATGCACTGCAAAACGTTCTATCCTCTGTCGTAGCAGAACTTGGAGCAGAAGTCGTCTACTGCGGAAAATCCGCAGCCGATACTGGCGCTGGTTCCACCGGCCCTGGATTAGCAGAACGTCTCGGATGGGCATCGGTCTCGAACGCCATCAACGTCTCATTTGGTGGTGAAATTACCGCTGAAATCCCCTCGACTGGAGGTGCTACACGATACGCAGTACCCATGCCGGCTGTCATTTCATGCGACAAAGGCGGACTCAAAGTTCGAAAGCCAAACGTCAAGGGAATCATGCAGGCCAAGAAAGCACAAGTCGATGTTCGCTCTGTGAATCACCCCGCATCATCGGTCACTGTAGTGAACCACACAATGCCTCCTGCAAAGCCAGCAGGAAAATCATACGAAGGCGGTGCAGCCGCCTCGGAAGTCGCTCAACTCTTACGAGACGAGGCAAACGTAATTTGAGGTGAATAAAATGACTGAAACTATAGTAATCGCAGAAATCGCCAAGGGTGCAGTGCATCCTACAACAGCAGAACTCGTCACAGCAGCACATGCTCTAGGCGGACAACCAGTCGTGGTAGTTCCGTGCTCAGACCCTTCAATTGCAGATGCAGCAGCGGGAATCGCTGGAGTGTCTCGAGTCATTGCAGCAAAATCAAACGTTTTTGAGCACTACGATGCGGCCGGATGGGCGTCGGCACTCGATGCTGTAACTCCTGCAGGTACCATCGTTGCTGCTGCAACATCGCAATCAAAGGATTTAGCGGCTCGATTGGCTGCACGCCGAGGCATTTCGGTTGTCCAAGACGTCGTGAAAATCGACGGGAACAATTTGACTTCACCGATTTACTCTGGTAAAGCGATGCAAACCGTTTCGCTTTCAGGTGATGCGATTCTCACCGTTCGTCCGAACGTGTTCGCAGCTTCAAGCGGAGATGGGGGCAGCGATGTTGCTGTCGTCGATACAACCGGTGACATGGCAACTGCAGTTCAAGAGTTCATGGCTCGAGCCACTGAGCGATTGGATGTTGCAGAAGCAAACATTGTCATATCCGGTGGAAGAGGAATGGGTTCACCTGATAATTTCGTTCACCTTGAAGCCATTGCCGACACAATCGGTGCCGCAGTCGGCGCATCACGCGCTGCAGTCGATACTTGGGACGACATCCCTCATGCAATGCAAGTTGGACAAACTGGAAAAATGGTCAACCCCAATCTCTACATCGCAGTAGGAATCTCAGGAGCGATTCAACACCTTGCTGGAATGCGCTCTTCCAAGTACATTGTAGCCATCAACAAGGATGCAGATGCACCGATTTTCCAACACGCTGATTATGGAATAGTCGCAACATGGGAAGAAGCACTTCCAGTCTTGCAGTCTGCCTTTGCATCCATGATGGGATGATCAGGAAAAACGACCCCTTGTGAAAGATCCTGCGCCTGCAGCGTCTCCTACAAATGGGTTGGTTGCTTTCTCATGACCAATGGTGGTTGTATCTCCATGGCCAGGGTACACGAGTGACGCCGGGTCGAGCGGCCAAAGTTTGGTGTGAATCGAATGAGCGAGTACCGTAAAATCGCCTCCCGAGTTGGCGATATCTGTTCGGCCGACTGAACCAGCAAACAAGGTGTCGCCAACGAAAACATGGTCGGGTCCGTCATCGACAAGAAGTCGTAAGCAGCATCCGCCAAGACTGTGTCCGGGGGTGTGAAGTATCTCGAATGAAAGTGACCCTACAGTGACGATTTCCCCATCCACTAAATCGATATCTGCTACAGCAGGTTCTGGCATCTCAAGGCCGTAGCGTTGAGCGGAAGAACGCGCAAGGGTCTGAAGGAATGTATCGTCAGGATGAAGATACCACTTCACTGGATAGTGCTGCAACAGTGTAGGAACGTGGCCGCTGTGATCAAAATGTGCATGCGTGTTAATCAAAGCGACTATCCTGCGTGCAGGGATAACTTGAGAATCTGCTTGATCTTTCGAAATTGGACCGTTGGACCAATCTGGCCCCTGGCCGGAGAAGCCGTCGATCCAATCTATCAAACGCTGAGGTTCATCTCCACCATCAATAATGACCGTATCTCCAGTCGCTCGGTCAGTGACGACGGAACACCGCATCTGAATTGGTCCTAAAATAAAGCAATCGACCCACGGTGATTGGACGCTCATAGAAATCCCAACAGCTTCACCTTCATGAGACTAAGCCTCGATGAGAACGTGGAGAGAATCACTCGACCACTGTCCTTCACGGTCACAAATTCGAAGTTCAAAGCGATGATTCCCGACACCAATTCGAACTCGTACTTTGGGAGTATCTGCAATTTCTTTACCGGACTCATCGACCCAGGACCATGAGATAATCCGTCCTTGTGGGTCGTATGAATCACTTCCATCAAGCGTAATTACAGCAGTTCCATCGTCACCTGGCACGTGAGTTTGGTCTCCGCCAGACATGGCTCGAGGAGGCAGTATTTCCCCCGATTCAGCGTTCAATTGCTCCAGCAAATCATCTTGAGGGAGAAGCGCCATTTGAGCGATTGCATCATCGAGGTGTTCCAGTAAAGCCTCTGTGTCAATTTCCAAAGACCCGTCTTCAGCGACCGGTTGTGCCATGACTGCTTTAGAACCGAGCGCTTCTTGAAGAACATCGATTTCGACCGTTGAATCGTGTGCCTGATTCATGGAAAGTAATTCTTCTTTTGAGAAAAATGATTCCATTTCAGAATCGCTTCTATAGATTTCTTCTGCAGAAAGATGTACCGGTTCTTCCGGACGATTGAACCAGAGATTAAGTTCGGTTTCATCCATTTCAACAACCTCCGCAGTAAGTGAAAACAAGCCAATTGGTTCAGGCTCTGTCCAGTCGTTTTGATCTTCACCGGCAAAAAGAATCACCGAGCCGTCGTCGGCTGCAACCACCATTTGAGGCATTCCTTGATGTTCTATTTTCCAAATACGCCCATCAGCATCATTTCCATGTATGAAAAACCACGATGCAGCAAGTACTTCCTTACCAACACTGCACAGATACCGAACGGGGTATGTGCAATCAAATCCGGTGACAAAGGTTGGTGTTGGCATTGATACATCAAGGTACGAGACCTTACCGTCATCAAATCCACATGCGACTCCTTTGAATGAAGGTACAGCATGTAAAAGGCGTGAATTGAGATCGTCGCGATGGAGAAGCATGTTGTCCTGAATCGACCAAACCTCGAGTTCCAGAGCTTCTTCATCTCCGGCGACTAACGCGTAACCTTCACGGCCCAACACCAGGTGATTGTCAGCCGTAGAGCCAAGGCAAGTGATCGCCTCTCCAGTTTCTCCTCGCACTGGTCGGGACCAAGTAAGCAACCCATTGTTGAGTGCTTGAACAGAACCGTTTTCAAAGCCGAGAACAAGATATGGGCCCACCGACTGTTGAAGAAGGATATCGTCAAACGTTTCATTCAAGTTCGTTGGAACACCATCAAAACCAAACAAATGCAATCGACCCAAGCCATCGATAACAGAAAATCCGTCGCTGTATTTTAAGAGGCTGAATCCGCCACCTCCAACCGTCTGTTGCCAAACGATTGTGGCATCAGCATTCAAACAAGTCAAACCAATTTCATCATCCAATACGATGATGGTTTCATCGTGAAACACCAAACCTCGAACGCGCGCTGGAGCAATCCACGTTGCAGAAACGATGAATGAATCTCTAGATTTCACGGCGATAAACACCGAGCCGCTGCCTTCTGCCCACGCCGCTAAGGTCCCCTGTGAATCGAGTCCCAGTGCGGTGACTTTCCCTTCTGGATGAAAGGCGGCATGCACCTCTCGTGAACTGACCATGCATCAATGATGAGCCCTTGACAATTAATCCCATCCCCTCGTTGGGTGGGTGCTTTCAGACAGCATTCGATTAGACTCACGCTGAATCGTTGTGCATGTCAATGATTTCATCATCATCGCTTGAGTTACGTTTCGCTGAGTCGTTCCGTGAGTCATCGAGTTTACGCAGATAGGCAGCATCAATGTCACCGGTTACGTATTCACCGTTGAAACAACTGGTGTCGAATCTCTTGGGAGGATTTTGACCAATTTGAGTTGCTTCAATCAAATCCTCGAGGGATTGATAGAACAGTCGGTCGCTTCCAATGATGGTGTTAATTTCATCTATTGATTTCCCATTGGCAATGAATTCGTTAACCGCTGGCATGTCGATACCGTACACGTTCGGATAGCGAACTGGTGGTGCGGCTGAGGCGAAGTACACCTTTTTGGCACCGACGTCTCTGGCCATGTCAATGATTTGCGCGCTGGTAGTGCCGCGGACGATTGAATCGTCGACTAAGAGGATATTTTTTCCTGCAAATTCATGCCCAATTGCGTTGAGTTTTCGTCGAACTGATTTCTCTCGCAAAGCTTGTCCGGGCATGATAAAGGTTCGACCAACATACCGATTCTTAACAAAGCCTTCTCGGTAAGGAACGCCCAACACTTCTGCCATTTGTAGTGCTGCAATTCGCCCAGAATCGGGAACAGGGATCACTGCATCAATGTCATGGTCTGACCATTGCTCCAGAATTCTTTTGGCCAATACGTTACCTTGGTTTAGTCGAGCATGATACACTGAAATTCCGTCAATGACCGAATCTGGACGGGCAAAGTAGACGTGTTCAAAGATGCACGGAGAAGGCTCTACTGGTTCTGAGCACTGCCGGTTGAACATGTGCCCTGAAGACGAAATGAAAATGGCCTCACCGGGTTTCACGTCGCGAACTACATCGAAGCCTAGCGCCGTGATTGCAACCGATTCACTGGCAAAAACCCATTCGGAACCACCATCGGTTTCTCGAACACCAAAGACCAATGGGCGAATGCCGTGAGGGTCACGGAAAGCGAGCAAACCATACCCAGAAATCATCGAAACACAGGCATAGCTACCTGTGACGCGCTGATTGAGATTTTTGACAGCACCAAACACCGTTTCGATGTCCATATGAGGAGAACCGTCAATTGATAGATTGGTTGCATTGGTCGAAAGTTCCACTGCCAACATGTTGAGTAAGAGTTCTGAATCACTGCTGGTATTCATGTGGCGATGATGCTTGTCGGAGAGTTGACTGCGTAATTCAGCTGCATTGGTAAGGTTTCCATTGTGGGCTAAACCTAAGCCGTAAGGTGAATTGACGTAGAAAGGCTGTGCTTCGGCTCTTGAAGAGGAGCCGGCAGTTGGATACCGTACATGCCCGATTCCAATGTTGCCCTGCAGACGTTGCATGTGTCGGGTGTAGAAAATATCCGAGACCAGACCATTGGACTTGCGTAGTCGGAACTGACCTTCAAATTCGGTCATGATTCCTGCTGCATCTTGACCACGGTGTTGCAGTACTGTAAGGCCGTCATAGACCAATTGGTTGACGTGAACACCGGTTCTTCCGACTATTCCTATGATACCGCACATAGCGTTGCCTCAACCCCTACGTGTGCTTGACGCTTTGTAGCCATTGCGGCTCAAATAGAACAACTCCAGATTCAAGCCTTAGGGCGGTGAGCCTTCTTGGACCAACTGTGTTTGCGCATACGAGAAGTTTCTCCGTAGCCGCATGAAGCGCAGACGCCCTTTTGCTTGTGGTATGCGTTTCGACCACATCGTCGGCAACGAATGTGAGCGGTTTTTTGCCGCTTACCCATAGATGGCGTACCTTTCGACATAGAAACACCTGTATAACCGCCCCACCTACCTCCCCCTTATGAAATCGACGGAGGTGGTTCTGCGGCAGTGCAGTGAGATTACTCTTGTTCATCGTCAAAGAAACTTCGGTTTTTTTGTGCGGTAATGGAAGAAAAAGTCGAGCCTACTGCAACAAGTACCGCCAAGATGATGGCACCCGTCGACACCAATGTGTGAACCACATTGTACACCGCCTGCGCTCGTACTGAACCGTTGTTTTCGAGAAGCATCGACCCTTGACCAATGAAGAAGATGGTTGCGAGGACACCCAAACTCACTGCAGCGACCATACCAACCAGTGGCGCTAATGGACGGTTCCTGGACTCACCGTAGAAAAACAGGTTGCCAAGTAAAACAAGCGAGCACAAGGTGTAGGCTGTGAGGGTTGCATTAGCAATTCGTGGATTGATTTCAGGCATTGCAACAGAAGGAACATTCCCGAACAGCGTCAAATCCAGTGCGACCAACAGCAGTGGCGGGAGGATCAAGGCCAGAATCATCACTCGCCAATTGAATGAACTGTTTGAAGCACTCATTCTTCTTCACCTCCAATATGGTTGGCAATGACCGAAGCTGCGAACTCGAGTTCATCGTTTGAAGGGGGGGCAACCGTTTGTGGTTTTGGAAGACTGCGTTCGTACAAGAATATGACACTCGCAAAAGCGAGTATTGAGAGGAGACAACCAAGCAATATGCCGAGTAAATCCGCTGTTGCCAAGCCCAAATGGATTCGGAACTCTTCAGAAGACATTTCGGGACCATCGAGATTCAAGCCCACCAACATCATGAGCAACGAGACCCCAGAAAGGCCGTACATGAGCGATGCTTCCGTTTTTCGTTCATCACCAATCAACAGCAAGGCCGTTGCAGAGAACGAGGCAAGGCACGAGGTGAGCAGCAGGAAAGTCGGCCAGAACACATACCAGTAAGGATTCACTACACCTGGAGACAACTGCGGTGTCAAGATCCACCAGTGCATGCCTGCGAGCCATGAAAAACCTGCAGCGGCCAGAAGAAAGCCGAGGCGTCGGTCGCTTTGTGGCAGTTTCCCCACGGGTACATTACCGGAAAAAGCGATGAGATACATTCCAATCACCATCATCATGCACGGCCCGATGATTGAGCCCAAAAGATGGCCCGCATCGGTCGACGGTGAACTCGGCACGGTCCATGGGCTGGCACACACCATGAGGATACCGACCAGCGACACAACTCGGCCAAATTTGACCTGACCTTGCCGCTTGGAAGATTGAGAAATCCATACACCCAAAGGCAGCATTGCGACGGGAACCCAAAACAATATCACCGCCTGAAGCATAGGGTCCATGCTCCAATGCTGAGCAGTTATGTTCATTATATCTCCCCCTTTTTTACGCTCAGTCGCACGGTTTGACATGCCAGCAGTATGCGGCATTCCTAAATACCCGACTCTTGTGGCCCGAATGCTCAAGGTGCTCTTATGGTGAAAATGCCACGTCAAGTCAAGCGTTACAGCCCAACTGCTGGTAAGCACACAATGCATACAATCGAGCGAGTGAAGAAGAAGCGAGCCTCCGAACTTCGCTGGGGTCAGCGACGTTTCCGCCGTGTTATGGCTGGATACCGTGGTTTCCCTCGTCCAAAGCCCGATGGTCGTGAAAAGCCGACCAAGCGAGTAAACATTCTATACCGATGCACCGAAACCGGCAAAGCGCATTACGCTCCATGCCGCCGGTCGAAGAAGTTCGAACTAATAGACAAGTGAGATGAATACCATGGCTCAAAATTTCTTAAGAGTGACCTGCAAAGATTGCGGTAGTGAAACTACAATTTTCTCCCGCGCCACCTCCGCTATCCCATGTACTGTGTGCGGAGCCATCCTTACCAACCCATCCGGTGGAAAAGCCGACCTAGTTGGATGTACCGTTATCGAAGCGCTTGAGTAAGGAGGCTGAGCCTCCATGTCTGAAGCATCACGGCCCGTTCCCGGTGAAGGCGAACTTGTCGTTGTCACCGTGAAAACAGTCAAGCAAAACGGTGCCTATGTCGAACTTGATGAATTCAAAGGTGTTGAAGGATTCATCTTTATCGGTGAAATCGCCAGTGGATGGGTCAAAAATATCCGAGCATTTGTCCGCGAGGGGCAGCGGCTTATCTGCAAAGTTATGCGAACTCGAAAAGACGGATCGTCGCTGGAACTCTCACTCAAGTCCGTTTCAGAAGAACGCCGTCGTGACCGACTCCAAGAATGGAAAAACGAACAACGAGCTCATCAATTGCTCAAAGTACTCGGCGAAAAAGTCGGATGGTCAGCTGAAGAAATTCAGTCATCTGGGGATGAACTCTCGGATGCCTTCGGTGGCTTGTATGCTGCGTTCGAAGAAGCAGCAATGACGCCGGGTTCTTTAGAAGACGCAGGCTTTGAAGGCGAATGGTTGGCAGAGTTCATCGAAATTTCGGTCGAGAACATCATCCCACCGTTCGTTGAGATTCGTGGGATTTTCACGTTAAGCATCAATGCGTTGAACGGAGTCGAAATCATTCGAAACGCCCTTGTAGCTGCAGAGGAATTCTCGGCACCTGAGGAAGAAATCGAAGTATCATGCCACTATAATGGTGCACCAGAGTACAGAATTGAACTCAAAGCCCCTGATTTTAAAACTGCTGAATCGCTGTGGGAAAACGCTACCAAGGCAACCCTTGACCACGTACGAAACGCCGGTGGAGAAGCAGTTGCATTGCGCGAATGAAGCGCTCGACTCATAAGCAAGCCGCACCTCGGTTGTATCATGGCACGACAATTGTTGCAACAATGTCTCACATGTGGGGCTTGGACCTTGGCAACCACGTGTCCGTCATGCGGTAAAACAGCACAGGCTGCCGCTCCGTTGAAATGGTCTCCTGAAGATCACCGTGCTGGAATTCGACGAAAGATGTACCAGGTTGAATCTCCGGAATGGACCGCTGGTCTTGCAACTCTTGATACGCTTGAAGAAATGAAGGCGAATCACACTGCACTTGAAGAAGAGTGATGGGTACGTTGTTTCCCCCCGTAAACCACCTCAAAATCCTGAATGCTATCTCAAACATTATAGCGCGCCCTACAAGGATGCGCGAGATATGGGATTGCACATTGAATGGCGAGAAGGACACAGCTCTGTAGGTAAGCATGCACTCATGCTGTTTGCACTTCCCGGCGTCGGTAACGTCGGGAAGGTAGCAGTTGAAGGACTGAAATCCGCTCATCAATGCACAGAAATTGCGCGGCTTCATCATACAGCTCTACCGCCTTTGGCCGTACTTGATGAGCAGGGTTTACTGGCTCCACCTCACCTCTCTCTTTCCTCTATAGAATCTGTTACTGGGAAACGTATCATCATTCTTACAGGCACATCCCAGCCTCTTGAACCAGAACATCAAGGTGGTATGGCTCGAGAAGTCATGCAGTGGCTCCAAGGTCAGAATGTTGAGACGTTGTTTGTACTTGCAGGATTGATGGACGTTCCAACTCGAAAAGAGACCTTTGTCGTGGCTTCAAGTGCATCGCACCGGATTGACTTGCAATCCATGGGAATTGATGTTCGGCGTGATGAACCAAAATCTGGAGCAATCGGTCTTGCTGCATTGATTGCCTCCATTGGTCCACTGTTCAACATCAACTCAGCATGTGCCATCGCCACAACCGTAGGCTCGAGTGGCGACATATTCGCTTCACAGCGCTTACTTGAAGCACTGGATGAATGGTTTGAACTCGGCATCGCATTGCCGACCGGAATTCAAACCAAATTAACTGAGAAATTGGCAGCTCTCGCCCCGAATGCCGCACCGGATTACGTTACAGAATTAACGGAATCACCCGATGCCTTCTACATGTGATGGTTCAGTGTTGTGATTGGCAACTCAAACCCACATAGTTTTTGTTCCTCTCGCACAACATTAATGCCCTGCTGATTCCAGCGACGACCGGTGAACAGATGTTTCAACGTAGTTTCTCTCTTCGAGTTGTCGCAGTTTTCTTCCTCGTCCTAACCGTTTTACTGCCTGCTAACGGCAGTGCTGCAATCAATTATCCAGTTGATGAAAACGAATTTACGCTTGACGATGCTGAATTGCTTTCTGTCTCCCAGGAGACCATTTTGAACGATCTATCTGGGGCAATTTACGATGATTGGGGTACTGAAATTGTCTTTGTCCTCATCAACTCAACAGCGGACTATGAAACTGAAAATACGACCAATACCACGCTGGTTGACTTCACGATTGGACTGTTCGATGAATGGAATCTCTTTGAATCAGAATACGATGATGCAATACTCATGGTGCTGGCCACAAATCAGTCAGGAAACTGGAGTCTCGCTGTTGAAACAGGCACATACTGGCTGGACAATGGGGATTTCAACGACATGGGAATAGAAGCCGATCCCTACTTCGATTCACAAGATTGGTTCATTGGAATGCGGCTGTTGCTCACTGATCTGACCGAAATGGTCGACTGGTGGTTGTGTGATGGTGCATGCGATGATACCAGTTCCGATGCAGGAAGTTTGATTCCTGCACCAGTCTCGACAGACCCGAGTGTGACCGCCGAGGAATTGACTCTCCAGGAAGGTCTCATGTGCATGGGATGTCTAGTTGTCCTCGTATTGGTAGCATTCTTTGCTTTCCGTTCAGGTTTCGGCCGAGGCGGCAACGGGTACGGAAACGGGATGGGATACTACGGTGGAGGAGGAGGCTGGGGCCGACAAAGTCACTCTACCAACATCAACGAGACCAATATCTACACCGGAGGCGGTGGAGGAGTTGGCAACCAGCCCAATCAACAGCAAGGACCGTCCGCACCTCAAACAGTCCGACCAAAGAAATCTGGAACCGGTACACGAGGACTTCGCAGAGGAAGAGGTGGCGGCGGCCGAGGCGGCGGCGGTGGTGGAAGTCGCAGTGGATTCAGTCGAAGCGGCGGCGGCGGTGGACGAAGTCGCGGCGGTGGCGGCGGTGGACGAAGTCGCGGCGGTGGACGACGCCGAAGGTGATTCCAAATCACAGAATCTACTCGTCACTTTCGACGCCGCAAGCCGGAACGTACCTTTGTTCCAGACGATGTTGGGTTATCTGCAAATGATGCCATTCCTCTGCTTGAAGTGAGTTTTTCATAGACGCCTTGAGTTGGAGCAATCCATACTTCGCCCTGACCGCTAAAGGTCTGTAGAAGACCTTCACCTGAGACAAGAGAACCAATGAGACGCTTACTTGATTTCTCAACTTTGAATGTGATTGATTCATGTCTTAGAAGAGCGAAATTTCCGTCAACAAATAATTTATCACCATTTAGAGTGTATTTCACAATTTCTTGCTTCGGGACTGGACTGTACAGCACTGCAATACCCGAACCGGTAATGTGCGACTGAAAGAGACCTTCTCCACCAAAAAGCGTGGATGAAATTGTCCCCTGCATTTTAGCGCTGATGTTGAGTTGCCCTGCTCCAGCGAAAAACATCCCTTTGTCACAAATAATTCCTCTACCTGGGCCCATAATATTCTGAAGGAAAAAGTGACCGAAAGATGGTTCAAGATATATCTCGCCTGATCCGTGAATCTCATTCACAAAAAAGGTTTCTCCAGAAAGCATCTTTCGTTTCATTCCTTTGAATAATCCGCCTCCTGTTGAGACTTTCATTTCCAATTGACCCTTCATGAAGTAAAGTGCTCCTGGCTCAACCCGAACTTTGGAATTATTCAGTTGGATTCGGACCATCTTCAATTTGGAACCTGCCCGGGTCGTGTAGTAGAGTGCCTCAGATGTCCGAACATCACTGGAACCCAGTAATTCACTGTATTCAACAATCTCAACCTTGGTACCATCCGTAGCGGTAGCAGACTCAATTACGGTGAAAAGTTCCCCCGGGTCGACCATACTGCCCTCTATTGCAGCTATTTGTGGCCCAGTACCCGATGAGTCAACGGTCCATTGCTCGGTTCCCGATTGACGGAAGTACCAACTACCATCATCACTCTGCCACCATTCAATATTTCCAACCAGCCGGATTCCATCTGCCATACTTGGCCATCGAATGACTTATTTTAATAATTAACCCTAATAAATTTACAAAGGAAAATTCATTATGTATTCGAATGCATCAAGTGTACTGCTGCAGCATGAAGTTGTGACGGTTCACCATGTCTGGAATGAAAAACAAATCGTAAATCCAACCGATTCCGAACAGCCCGAAAGTGAGCAAATAAACGACACCAAACTGCGCCTGGCCCAGATAGAAACGGTGTCCGCCAAAGAGTCCTAAAAAAAACCACAGGAGATAGGCGGTTGCCACGTTTGCCGGAGGCTTTTGAATAAACGGGCGTTGAGGCATCGATGTGGTATGATATACTGCAGGTGATGGTTGCTGCTGCACCGGTTGAGGAGTTATAACCTGCTGAGCAGGTGCGTGGTAATGATTGTGGATCACGTGGCCTGTGTGCAGGTTTCCACCGACGACACTGTCGTTCATCGCCGTCTGATTCTGAGGTGCAGGCTGCATTGGGGTCAAGCAGTGCTCAAGGTGATTGCTCAAATGTCTATCGCAGTCACGAAGGCGCCGAGAGAGAGATTTGAACTCCCGCGTCTCGAGGACAGTGGATTTCGAATCCACCGCAATACCGGGCTATGCGATCTCGGCCGTGAATGCGGGTTCAGCGCCACCGTCATAAGCATGATGCTTTGTCGGTGCACCATGGAGATTCATCTCACTGGCCGGGATTATGACGTCAAATTAGAGGCCAAGAAACCCCTGACTGTACGCGCAGCATTGTCGCAAGCCGGAATTCTCGCATCGACGGTTATCGTGAGCATCGATGGAGTCATCATACCTCATTCGACCATCGTCTCGCAATCTGTCGAACTGCTCGTGACGACCATTTCATCCGGCGGTTAATCACGCTCAACTCGATTTATAATCTGAAATTTCGTGTTTCGTGTCACGTTTCCACGGACCTGTATTGCCCACGCATCCAATCCCACATTGACTGCAACCACCGTATCACCGGTTTCAGCTAAATCAAATTGAGGACCCCAATCGTTCGCCCAACCTTCGAGTTTCATTGCGCCTGTAGAGTCCATAATCATCGCACCTTTTCGATGCCATTGCTTACCGTTACGGCCAACGCCTTTCTTTTCAAATCGATAAATAAGTTGTCCTGAAACGTTCCATCTGGCTCGAAAATCAAGGAGGCTTTGTGCCTCTGGTTCTGAACCTGCCACGTGGAGAATTGAAGCGTGGGGGTCAACCTTCAATTCCAATTCACCCTTCCAATTCGCCGTCGGTACAACTGAATCAAGCTTCACTCGGTCTCCCTTTGCGATGTTTTCTGGCCATGAAGGTGTACCATCTTGATGGTTGTCGACCAACAACTGGACCTTGGCGAAAAGATTGTCTTGGGCTACGGTGATCTGTGGACGGCGACCCTCTCGAGCCCCCATGACACTGAACACATCAGCGACCAATGTCATTCGTGGTTCAAGAGACTCAATGGGAGTAATTGTGAAACGGCCAGATGAGCCAGGAAGTTGTATATCTCCACCGTGTGGAAGATTCTCATCACCCTCTCCGCCAGGGCAAATTTGAGACCAATCGCACTGTGTACAGCGTGATTCATTTGGAGCAGTTTCTGCAACTCCTCCCTTTGAAAAACCGCGTAGAGGCCGAGGCTCGGGCGGACATTCATCCATGGAGGGTGTATGTTCTCGTAACCTGTGCCACATTGCCTCGAGGTCGTGCTCCATGGAACTCATTTCATCGGATGATGGCACGTCGATGGTTTTGATGACGTTCGCGCCGAGGTACCATATTTCAAGCGAATCAACCGACTCCGTTTTCCCGTGGGTCACCCACCAAAGCATCGCATACATTCGTAACTGCTCAACATAATCTCCAGAACGGTCTCCCCGGCCAATACTGGCTTTAATGTCAACAATGTTAATGCGGCCATCCCATCGATAGACGAGGTCGTACTCTCCCTGAAACCAATGGTCGGGATGAATCGCATTCATTGCAAACTTCCCGGCATGGGGGTCGACAAACCATGGGCGAGTGAATTCCCAAGCTTCAATCAAAGAGATTGGTCCTTTCTGCGCCAGTGGATGCTGCTCAAGTGACGAATAACTTCGGCCATCGGGTGCAGGCCATTTTGGTCGATGACCGATTCGCCATTGCTGCAAACCGGAACCGCCACCGGCATCCATGCAACGCTGAACTTCTGCGAGATGAAAATCGAGTCCATTGATGCACATTTCCAGACAGTAATCGGGATTCACTGAACGCCAATCTCCTGCTTTTCGTTCATCTCCGGACCATTCCTCTTTCATGGCTTTAAGCGAAACTGGAAGATGCTTCTTCAATCGACCAATGGCCCAATGGCGAAGTTGATGCAGGTTTTCGGGCCACATCTCCGGAGGCAAGGTCATCAGACGGTCGGCAGGCCAGCGCTCCTCAGTGGATCGAGATGGCACACCTCGTTCGTCCAGAGGGATGGCCGCAAGTGTGTCAGATGCTGCATTGGTCACCAACAGTGCCGGCGACTCCATAAGCATCTTACAGAAGGATTCTTCCACAGCCCTGCCAACAAAAAGAACTGGGATTTGAGGCATCCGAAACCGTCTGACTTTTTCATAAAACCACAAGCGAGGACACGAAGCATATGCATTGACTTGGCTTGCCGACAGGCGATTGAACGGACCGATGGAATCTTCAGATGGGACTGAAAGGTGCACCGGCATAGCGTCGAGTTGTTGTCGAATGTTCTTGAACCTACTCCGTCAAGGTGAAGGGTTCACTTCCAAGCGAGTTTTTCTTGAATCGATTCGAAGTTGGGGCAGACCGGCTCTCCATCCTATTTCAGCAGCCATCAACTTGAGGTGATGTCCTGGTCTGAGTGACTCAATTTGCCCTGAAATACTCGAACCAAACGCAGCGACTTCTACAACTGAATCACCGTCCCAAAGGTGGGCTGTAAGCATAGTCCACGGTTTTCCGTCGAGCCGTACACCGGACCTTTTACGAACACTCAGGATGATTCCTTCGACGTTGGCTCTGGTTCGTAGTAATCCAATTCGAGTGGTTGATTCAGTTAACGAGGAGCCTCGGCCTTCGAGAAACTCAACGGCTTGTTCAAGTGGCATAATTCGCGTTTTATTATCCACATAAAGCCTCGGAGAACCTCGCCAAACACCTGGAAGCGCATCAAAGATGACGATGTCACCATTGGGTTGGTCGTGAAGCAATGGAAAGGCTCCCGGTTCACTTTCTTCAACCGAAAGTTGCGAACGCCCAGCGACCAACATTGCACCGAGAACGGGTTCGCCAAAGTGGTTCGGAAGAGGACCCCAAGCATTGCTAAAGGCACCTTGAACGCTGACCCTTTCAGGAATATCGGCCAACGGCGCGCTTTGCGACGACAACTCAATTGAACGCAATGGAGTGATACCTGATAACAGTTCATCGTTGTACCAAACTCCATTTTCATCACGCTGGAGACTGCACCAATGGCAACCTGCAGATTGGCCATCACAGGCTTCATCGGGGCGAACAGGTAACGATGCTGGGCCTGAACCCATGGATTGCATCTCTGAATTGATGGCGAAGAACTCTTCAGTCATCGTTGCGTAATCGTCAACCTTCGGTGGTTCAAATTCGATTCTGTGTGGCCCATCCAGATACCAGCCCTCCAATCCATCAACGGCGTGAAGATCGTGTGTCTGATGCCACAACCATGCATAAAAACGAAGTTGGTGCTGGAGTGAGTCGGCAAATCGTGAACTTGGGTGGCCCGATTTGATATCGACTAAGCGAATCCTGCCGTCCCATCGTAGGACTAAATCCAATTCTCCAGCAGCCCATGAATCAGGATGAAACAACCGTTGCGGTTGATGTACGCGGGGATCTTTGGTCCAAGGTCGAGCGATTTCCCATGCCTCATTCCACGTCACTGGGCTACCTGAAGGTTGCCAATGCATGGATTGTCCTTCTGTCTTCCATGAACGCATAGCGAAACCTGATACTTTTTCAGGAACAGGGAAATGAGGCTCATCCCCCCATGCAGGAGATGGAACTTTGAACGGAGGGTTTCCTGCTCGCATCGATTCCAAATGCGGTCCACCACCTGTTGAATAGCACGCTTGTACCTCTTCAAAAAAAAGTTCAAGACCGAAATGAAGTCGAACGATAACCGATTCAAGTTCAACATCATCCCACGAGGTTTCTGGCTGATGCCAAATACCCTCGTCCCACAACTCTCGGCCTTTCTCAAGAACGGTTTGAGCTGCTTGAGGTACCAAGCCATTCGCCCACTGTTTCAATTCTTCAAACGTACCAATGGCACCTGTCGGTCGATGCATGAAAAGGCCGCACAGGGCATCCTCAAGAACGATACCGAGTACCTGCGCTGGCCGAAGTGGCCCTGAAATACCGACTTTTGAACCGAGAAACCACTGGCGTTTACAGCGTAGAAATGTCGTGAGGCCACTCGCTGAAATCCGGGAGCGAGAGCGTCCCAATGGTCCGCCGAGAGGTGGAGTTCCAACTGGCATCTTCTTCACCTCAATGGTCGAACGAATAAAAGTCGCCGGCCGATCGTTGTTCTCTATCTTTCCTGCTTTCAGGCTTATTGATACGGGGCCTTTTGGAATCATGATCTCGTCGGAAGGTGATGTTGACGCCTTTGAGGAAACGGTTCATTCCTTCTCGGAGCCGAAACGGTCCTTTGGCAGTACCGTGCACTGCCCCTTCTCCTTCAAAGACGAGTAATGAATCACTTACAATGTCAATGAAGTACACATCATGGTCGATGACGAAGGCAGATTTCTCATTGGTTTCCATGGTTTTCCGAATGGATTTCGCAGCGACCATTCGAGCGTTGGCATCAAGATGAGCCGATGGCTCGTCAAACAAATACAAGTCTGCTTCACGGCCTAGGCAAATAGTGATAGCTACGGCTTGACGTTCACCACCGGAGAGTTTCTTGACTCTTTTCGGGAGCAGTTGGTCGACACCAAGGGCGCGAACAACATTGACATTGAATTCTCCTGAACGCCACTTGGGTCCAATTTCGGTATCGAGCCAAAGTTGAACGCTTCCTTCAAAGTCTGCAGGAATATGTTGCGGCTTGTAAGAGATTGAAGCACCCTCAGAAATCCATCCCGAATCATAGTCCAATTCTCCTGCAAGAATTTTGATCATGGTTGATTTACCCGTAGCGTTAGGACCGACCACGCCTACGACTTCTGACCGGTGGACTGAACCTTTACCGGTAGTCAACGAAAAGTCTCCCAATTTCTTTTCTAATTCGCCCCATTCTAGTACCGTATTACCCTTCTCACTGGCTCGTTCGTAATGCTTTAGGAAACGAATCGGTTTGTCGCGAATTCGCACGTTTTCCTCAACTAGGAATCCGTCAAGGTATGCATTAACGGCAGTTCGAGTAGAACGAGCAGGGGTGAATATACCGTAGCCTGCCTTCTCTCCGTACACGATGTGCACCAAATCACACAGTACATCGAGGATAGCCAAATCGTGTTCGACCACAAGTACTCGCTTTCCTTTTTCAGCGAGTGCCTGAAGAATCAAAACCATGCGCATCCGTTCAAAGATGTCAAGGTACGAGGATGGTTCGTCGAAAAAGTAGACATCGGCTTCTTTCAACAGCGTCGCACAAATCGCTACACGCTGCAATTCACCACCTGACAAGACGCCCATTTTGCGTCCAAGGATGTGCGTAATACCGAGCTGTTGTGCATACATATCGAGTTCATTTCTGTCATCGATTCTTTGAAGTAATTCTCGTACTTCACCGTCGAATACCTTTGGTAATTTGTCAATGTGTTGAGGTTTCACTGAAATAGTCACGCCCCCTTCAGAAACCAAGCCGAGATAATCGCGCAACTCCCCTCTAGGAAACATCTCAATGACTTCTTGCCAATCAGGCGGTGGGCTTTCCCAATCACCCAGATTAGGTCGTAAAGAGCCTGAAAGATGTTTGATAGCGGTTGATTTACCGATGCCATTCGGGCCAAGAATACCTACAACTTGCCGCTTGCGAGGAGCAGGTAAGCGGAACAGTCGGAAGCCGTTCAACGAAAATTGATGGATAAGATCGGTGTCGAGTTCTTCTGGTAAGTTGATAATTTTCACAGCATCATCGGGACAGAGTTTTGCACGAATCAGGCACGGGGGGCACGCAGATTCGAGGATTTTGCACACATCATCGTTCACTTGGATACACTCAGCACCACACAGTCCTGCATACTTTTGCAAATACTTGAACGCGTTGCTGTTAGGCTTGCAGCGGTCTTGAAGTAAAATTGCAACCCTCAATCGACCACATCCCCAATGACGTTCCAACTAAATGAACAAACGCATTCTGCGAGAACGAACTTGAACCTTAGCAATCTTCGCATTCAATGACCTCCGGTGTTTGTTCTGTTGGTGGTTGTACTTCTGACTTAAGGAACTCGCGCCCAGGAAGCCTCAACAAACAGAGGTTTGTCCGACATTGGGCCAAGCCCAATGGATTTCAAATGAGACCTTTGAGGTGCTCGTGCCCTTTAATCAAACGGACCGTACAAGGGGTTGGGAATTTCATCGTTGCCTTGCGAAGAGCATCTCGTGCAGTAAGGTAGTGTTCTGGATGTACTTGAATCGAGATTACACGCTGACCACGCTTGACTCGGGCAGCGGTACCCACGTTCTTTCCGAATGCACAGCGCATACCTTGTGATACACGGTCTGCACCTGCACCGGTGGCTTGCTTGTTCTCTCGGAGTACGTGGTGAGGGAACGTGTGGATACGAAGTGCGTATCCTTGTGTTCCTGCTTCCTTACGAATGGTGGAGTTCGAGATAACACGGGCAGCTTCCAGTGCAGTGTGGCGGATTTGGACGTTGTTGTCTGAGCGGAGCTCAAGAACGACTGGGAACTGCCCAGTTTCAGCAGCAACACGGTTTCCAACGTGAAATTGATGGATTCTGTTGTTAGGAACACCGCCAATAAACTTGCGACGGGTGTAGGCGGGTCCTTTCAGACGGCGATACATGGATGCTGGTTTACGTGCCATATTGTTCTCTCCAAGCAATCCTGCGACCGATATTCCCTTTATCATCCCTCCGCCTTAGCCACCGAGCGATTTTTGAGAGCATTTGCTAAAATTCACATCAGTTGTAATTGGATAAAAGGTTTCATGTGCTCGTTTATCGTGCTCTGTGCATGGCGAAGGGTTGGCGGGGTCTCCTTGAAGAGGAATCGGAACATCAGTGGATTGCCATGGCTACCTTTTTCATATTTATTTTACTTGGAGCAGTATTGATTCAAGGCACATCATCTCTCCCTGGTGTTGATTATCAAAGCTACGGGCTTGATTACACAGGAGGAGAAGACGGAAGAGTTCTCAACATCGTTTACGATAACGACGCCTACGTTGCAGTCGTTTACGGTACGAATGGTGCGGTGATGGTCTACAATGATGGAAGTGGATATGAAGAAAACATTGGTGGAAATTATGATGACCTCATGGGGTTACCTTTCATGACTCAACTTAGTGATGGTAGCGTCGCTACTTCTCCGACTGACAACACCATCGAAGTAATCGAACATGACGGAAAGTCCGTCGAACAAACTCGAATTGATCTCGACCAATCCAACGGCATCTTTTCGATTAAAGACCTTGCAGAACAATCCGGTGACGATTCATCGATATGGGTCATGGTAACCAACGAGGAGGGAACCTCCAGTTTCAGAGGATTTGGGTCCATCGACGAAACCGCAGATTCTCTATCGACTTCAGTTCAACAATCCCAACTCACTGCTGCAATGATCAATAACGGCGACATTACCTGGAACTCAGTTGAATCATTAGGCGATGGGCGATGGGTTGCTAGTGGCCTTGCGACCAATGCTTTCAGCAACGAGGATGTCAGCCCTGCCACTCCAATCAAGCACCCTGTTCTCGGCATCATCTCGTGGTCAAAAGCCCCTGCAGCCCCAACGCTCACAACATTCGAAGAATACACCTCTGGTGAATTCCACTCACTGCTAAAATTAGAGGACGGTTCAGTTCTTGCTGCTGGAACAACTACAACAGTCCACATCGCTTCAAGTGGTGCGATGACTGAGCATAACTATGGAAGCGTGGTAGCGGTGGCAGACAGTGAGGGGGACGGCTGGCTCTTTGGAATAACTGGAAGTGAATCGATGATTCGATTCACAGAATCTCAGCCAGAAAAAATCCCACTCGCCCTCCAGTTACCGCTTGAAATTGAAACCGTTGCTCTAAGCGGGGAAGTCATCATGGCGTACGGGATGGACCCATCAGGAAGCCCAGCAACGTACAGTATCGATGTATCTGCAGAAGGTTCTATAGACAGCGGACGAGGTTTCTTGAGCATGTTGTATGTTGCAACAACATCGATTGTAATGGGTGTTATGTTTTGGACTGCCATCAAGCGAATGCTCCGCATTGATTGAGCCAACTCTTCCTTGCCCAATTGAGTATTTCTTGAAGTGCTTGCGAGAACCTTCATTTGCTCTCGGCAACGACAGGTAACTCCAGCGAACCAAAGGAGTGTGTTGAATATGGCTAAGCGAGGTATGATGGACCAATTTATGGACATCAAGGCTGAGCATCCAGATACCGTTCTCTTTTTCCGAATGGGTGATTTTTACGAATTGTTTCATGAAGATGCTGTCACCGGTTCAGAAGTACTTGGATTAGCGTTAACCTCTCGTGACAAGAAGGCAGATTCACCAATCAAGATGGCGGGTTTCCCGTGGCATGCTTTGGAAGAAAACATTCGCGGAATGCTCAAAGCCGGTCACAAAGTAACGGTTGCTGAACAAGAGCAGGAACTACGAGAAGGAGCAAAATTGCTGGAACGAATCGTCACACGGGTCTACACGCCGGGCAGTTTGTATGAAGAATCACTTCTCGGAACTGATGACAGGTCGCTGCTGATCGCAGTTTCACTCGATAAAACTCAGATTGGAATCGGAATTGTCGATGCCTCTACCGGCCAAGCATGGGCATCGAATTTGAGCGGAGATGATCGATTTGCACGTGCACTTGATGAGGTCCTACGTTGGCGACCTACGGAAATCGTTGTTTCACCAAGTGACGCAGAGGACACCGCATTGTGCGCTCTGTTCACTCACCTTGACAACGTCACGATTAGCCAACATAGGGCAAGTGAGACGAAGCGCAGAGACCGACTTGAACAAGTTCTGAAGGTCGCCGACCTCGGACACTTGGACCTTGATGATGCACCTCTTGCACTGGCAGCAGCAGGGTTGGCCGCTGACTATCTAGCAACGATGCACATCGCCGAGGATGTGCCGCTTCGAGACATCGAAGTCATGGATGAAGCGGGACATCTGGTGCTCGACCAGACAACGCTCAGAAATCTTGAACTCACTTCAACGCTGGCAGGAGAATACGAAGGAAGCCTTCTAGCCAGCTTAAACGCCTGTCGAAGCGCAATGGGTCGAAGGTTACTCAAAACCTGGATTCTACGGCCACTGTGCAATATCGAAGCGATTGAAGCCCGTCATGAAGCAGTGGGTGTACTTTCCCGCTCTGCCCGTCGATTAGATGCCTTGCGTGAAGCACTCCGAGGGCTTCGAGACATGGAACGACTGGCGACCCAACTGGCCTATAACCGGTCAAACGGTCGGGATTTACAAGCGGTAGCCGATGCGTTGGAACGAATGCCTGCGATCATCAATTTATGTTTGGAAACGGAAAACCCGTTGTTGAACCACCTTTCAGATAATCTCGACAGTTTGGCGGATTTAGCCGAAGACATCCGAAGAACACTGGTCGAAGAACCACCGTTGAGCATTCGAGACGGTAACCTGATTCAAACTGGTGTGAATTCGACCGTTGATGAGTTGCGTGCGACCTCACGCTCAGGCCATTCATGGTTCAGTGACCTTGAGGCTTCATTGAGAACAGAGTTGGAAATTCCTTCCTTGAAAGTTCGAATGAACCGACAAATCGGCTGGTTTATTGAAATCACAAAATCTCACGAGCATAAAGCTCCTGAATCATGGCGGCGTAAACAGCAGATGACCAACGGTTCAAGGTACGTCACTGAGGAACTTTCACAGCGGGATGACGTGTTGCTCACTGCAGATACGAAAGTCAAAGAATTAGAATACAGAGAATTCAACTCACTGCGTGAACGATGCCGAACTCATGCCCAAGCACTTGCGACAATCGCAGGAAGAGTCGCAGCAATCGACGTATTGCAGTGTTTTGCCACAATTGCTAGAACCCGCTCTTGGACCCGTCCAGAATTGAGTGAAGCAGACCATCTCAAAGCGGATGGAGCAAGGCATCCATCTCTTGAGCTGCAGTCTGGCTTCGTACCCAACGACATACAGTTGTCAAATAAGCGTAATTTCCTTCTCATCACGGGCCCCAACATGGGTGGGAAATCGACCTACCTCCGAACGACCGCATTGCTGACAATTCTAGCTCAAAGCGGTAGTTTCGTCCCTGCAAAGAAAGCAAAGATTGGGCTGGTTGACCGAATATTCACACGCGTGGGTGCAAGTGATGACCTACGAAGAGGGCGTTCGACGTTCATGATGGAAATGATTGAAGTGGCTCACATTCTACGACGTGCCACGAGTAAATCACTGGTTTTACTCGACGAAATTGGCCGAGGCACTTCCACCTTTGACGGGCTTTCAATTGCGTGGTCGGTAACAGAAGACATTTGCAAGCGAATTGGTTCACGTACCCTGTTCGCAACCCATTACCACCAACTCATTGGTTTGGAGGACGAAGTTCCCGGACTGGTGAATGTTCATGTTCAAGTTGCTCAAAGTGACGGTGAGCTTCGATTCATGCATACGGTTGCTGACGGCCCGTGTGATGATTCATACGGTGTCCAAGTAGCAGCTTTAGCAGGCCTCCCACGGCCCGTTGTCGAACGAGCAACCGATCTGTTAGCATTTTTGGAATCGCAAGCCAAAGGGGCTAAGGCTGGTGAGTCTGGCGCACCCACTTCAAGAGCACAAGGCCAGTCAAGCCTCATGGGTTACTTCGCTGCTGCTGCTCTGAACAATAAGGAAACGACAACTGCCGCTACACTCTCTCCTGAGCAAAGCAGCACCCTTGAACTACTTGCTGAGATTGACATCGATGAACTCTCTCCAAGGCAAGCACATGAATCACTCTATAGACTGAAAAAACTCTTGGGAGGTAATGCAGATGACTGAACCAAAACGGATCATTCAGTTGGATGAAACCACCATCGGCCACATCGCAGCAGGAGAAGTGGTCGAACGTCCAGCTCAAGTGGTCAAGGAATTACTGGAAAACAGCCTCGATGCAGAATCATCTCGTATCGTGATAACCGTTGAGCGAGGAGGATTTGACATGATTCGAGTTGAAGATGATGGAAGTGGCATTGATGAAAGCGACCTGCGGTTGGCATTGGACCGACATGCAACGTCCAAGTTGTTGAAACCTGAAGACCTCAACTCCATTCACACCCTCGGATTTAGAGGTGAAGCTCTAGCGAGCATCGGCATGGTGTCGCACCTTACCATCGCCAGCCGACCAGCACAGAAGGAAGGTAAAGCAATCACCATGAACGATGGAATCAAGGGCGAAATCAAGCCTTTTGGTATGCCGAATGGGACTCGAATTGATGTAGCGAGCTTGTTTCGAAACACCCCTGCTCGACTTGCGTTTCAACGGCGTCCAGCAACTGAAAATGCACGAGTGGTCGACGTCGTTGTTGCGCACGCAATGGCCCATCAAAAGACTGGATTCAGATTGGTCGTTGATGAACGTGTCATGCTCGACATACCACCTGCAGATTCGATGATGGACCGACTGTTCGACCTACTTGGAGGACAAGTTGAATCCATGTTGGAACTGTCACACCCCGCAAGCGACGACAGCGCACCGGGTGAAGAGCGCTGGACTGGATGGGTGAGTACTCCCGACATTACACGAGGAAAGGGTGACGATATCCACATACTCATCAACGACCGTCCTGTTGCTGCCGGACCCTTTCTTCAAGCCATCCGACGAGGGTATCGGACACGATTGATGCAGGGTCGCCACCCAATTGCTGTTCTCTCTCTCACGCTGCCTCCTTCCGAGGTGGACGTGAACGTTCACCCAACGAAACGTGAAGTTCGTCTTCGACACTCGTGGAGGGTTTTGGAGCGACTGGAACGCGCTATTGCACACACGCTGGAATCCGTTCCAACTGAACCCGATGCTGCGGGAGGTATTCCCGCTCTGCAAGGATTGGGTAGTACACAAGCTGTTCCAATCCAAGAACGGCTCACTCCGGTCATCAGTGAATCAGTGAGCCCTCTCGAGGCTGCGGCTGGCTCACCGACAGTGGTACTTCCAAAGAATCAGACTTCGTCGCAACCACCTGCTTGGGCTGTTGCTGCTGGAGCACAGTTGAACCTCCACGGAAGTGAAGCAGAAGAACCAGAATCTCAACCGAAACATCGACCTCAATCTACCGCACCCGCGGCTCAAGAAACCCTTCCGGGGATGGATGCAAAACCGACTGCACCCGCACTTTCACCTGCAGAGCGTGATCTTCATCGACACGCAGGATGCGGCATTCGAATTTCACCAAACGACGAACGTCCATTGGAAGGTGTCATCAATGAACTTCCACCGATGGAACCTCTTGCCCAATTCGCTGACTCATACATTTTGGTACAAGCAGAAGATGAATTACTTCTCATCGACCAACACGCTTTACATGAGCGAATTCGATACGAGCGTTTGCGCCACGATGAATCTCTATGGGAGAGTCAAACAAGGCTTGAACCCCTCAATTTGGACCTTGATCCGCGCCAGTCAGCACGCATGTCAGCAGCAACTGAAAGGCTTCAAGGAATTGGATTCTCAGTCGAGCTCGACGAACAAGGCTGGAAACTGCATTCAGCCCCTCATCTCCTGGACGGTAAGGAAGTAGTTGAATTCTTACTCGACATACTGCAAGATACTTCAGAGGATGGGGCGCCTCTCGAAACGGTTGACAGACGTCGAGATCACTTGGCTTTCCTCAATGCCTGCAGAGGTGCCGTGAAAGCGAATGAAAAACTCACATTACCTGAAATGCGAAGGTTGTTGGACGATATGCGCCGGATACCAAATCCGTGGGCATGCGTCCATGGACGGCCTACTGCACTTCGATTGCCGCTGAATTCTTTGGATCATCACTTCGGTCGACACGGTTGACGTGGTTGGCAAGTGAAAGCTTAGATTCACACTCAACGGTTTTTGAGGTAGTCTTCACCGTACCAAGTCCACTGGTCCATTGTCCACCCGACCGGGAGACCTTCTGGAGGGAGTGGTGGGCCGACTTGTACTACCTGCTGCTCTGGAGTCATCATGGGATGCGAGGGGTGTTGAATTATTGCCTCCTTGTGTGAAGTTTTTCCACGGCGGCCGACCAGCACCACGCCGACAAGTCCGAGAATTGCTAAGACCGAAACCGCAGCCACAACAGTTCCAGAGGCACCGAAGACGAGTAATTGAGATGCACCTGACGAGACTGGAGCATGGCGTTCGGCATCATTCGGATACGCATCAGCAAGGTCTGACCAGCCATCACCATCCGAGTCGAGGCAACCTATGCGGTCTTGTGACGAATCACCTGCAACTTCAGGGCAATCATCAGAAAGGTTGGTTCCTGCTTGATCTGGATGACCGTCAAGGTCAATGTCGGACCAGAATCGAACATCGCCAGGGAAAGCGTCTTGGCTGTTTTCCCAGCCATCAGCATCACTATCTGGGCAACCCAAATTCGGCTCTGTTGAGGTCCCAAATAAGCCTGGACAGCCGTCGGGAGAGTTCCCCACAAGTGAGTCGCCGTATCCGTCCATGTCGGTGTCTCTATGCTGAGTAGCATCATCAGGGAATGCATCGCCCTCGTCTGACCATCCATCAACATCCCGATCAATGCATCCAAACGTATCTTCGAACGATGTACCGGGAGTATTTGGACAGGCATCAGCCTGGAAACCTGTGGAAGAATCACCAAATCCATCAGAATCTTTGTCAGCATGTTGGGTTCGGTCCGATGAGAATGCATCCGCACCGAGGCTCACAGTCCAAGCAGCGTCGCTGTCAGACCAACCATCGCTGTCAGAATCAAGGCAACCGAACCTGTCTTCAGACGAGGTCCCAGCATTGTCAGGGCAAGCATCGCCGTTCAAACCATTGACTTCATCACCGTAACCATCCATGTCAGTATCTCTCCACTGAGTCTGTTCGAGTGGGAAAGCGTCATCGCTGTCGGCATATCCGTCCTCATCAAAGTCAGCGCAGCCGATAAGCGAGCCGGAGTCACTCCCTCCGGCATTGGATGGACAATCGTCGTTAACATCCGCAAATCCGTCATTATCGTCATCCAAATCTTCGCTGGAATCTTCGCATCCATCTCTGTCAGCATCGTTTGCAGCGATTGAAAAGAATGAGGGAGCGCTCATAGGACACATGTCCATGCCCGTAGATGAGGGCGTACAAGCCCAAACATCACTGGATTGCCCTGCATCACAGATTCGGTCATCGTCATCGTCAAGGTCTTCTCCAGCATCTCTACAGCCGTCAAGGTCGTAATCTGTTGAAGCAATCGAAGTCCATCCAAGATCGCCCGTAGAACAACGGTCTGAGCTGTCTTCAAGACCATCGTTATCATCGTCGTCGTCCTCAGTGGCATCCGCACAACCATCCATGTCGTGATCGGTTAAATTGGTCGACGTCCAAGAGAGATTACCAAGTGAACAATCATCGACAAGGTCCAAAATACCATCACCGTCGTCGTCTTCATCGCACAGATCTCCTCGACCGTCGCTATCATGGTCCGCTTGGTCAGGGTTAGCAAGAAGCGGGCAGTTGTCGTTGATGTTTCCGACTCCATCACCGTCGTCATCGGTCGATGGGTCGATTCGGACAACTTGGTCACGGGCGTTGTCGACGTAATACAAGTGGCCGTTCGGCCCGATTTCAAGACCCATAATTGAGACCGCTGAAGTTTGAATCGAATCAGCCTCAACCGCACCCTTTCCGTCTGAATCAAGTTCATACGCGATGATTTTACCGTTCCCGTTGAGTGATACGAACAGTTGGTCACCCTCAAGTGCAATGCCTGATGGTGCGTTCAATCCTGTTGCTAGAACACCCCATTCTATTCCTGAAATTGAAGAATACTCCGCAAGAGGTTCGAACCCTGCATTGTATCCAGATTCAATGTTCTGAGACGTATATGTCGTATCATCGGTATTCACCCACAAGACACGATTGGCACCAGCATCTGCGATATAGAGAATTCCAGAGTCTTTGTCCAAAATCATGTGACCTGGTATGCCGAGCGAATGCGTGAGCGTGATGTCTGAGTATCGGCGAACGACACTGTCTGAATGGTCATCTTCGCCAGTATCGTGATCTGCTTTGAAATCATACCGTACCAACTGCCCGTAGTATCCGTCGTTGTACCAGTAGACATTGTCATAGTCGTGTGCGATTCCAACCCCGTAAGGAGATTCATGATTCATGTCGATGTGGCTTCCCAAAAGACCGTTACCATTGTTTTGGTTTTCGACTGCAAAATGATTCAAAGATGAAGGCCAAAGTGTTGGCCCCATGAAATTATTCGGCTGACCCTGACCACAGTAGGTGTTTCGGGTTTCTTGTGCTGAACCCCATTGCCAATCAAACTCTGGATGATAGGCACCGAAGGCTATCGAGCTCACTTCTTCGAGAAAGTGATTTCGATTCGAGTCATACCGTGTATCTGTGGTCTGGTTTTCAAGACCCGTATTCGAAACAATGGTTATGCTGTCCGTGTTGCGGTTGGCGACCCACAGTTCGTTCGCACGACCTGGGTGGAATTCCAAATCGCGAGGGTCGGAAAGAGAGTCCGATGAATCAGCGATAACAAACTCGGTGAACACTTCACCAAACTGTGCTACTGGTGCGGTATCTTTTGATGCAACAGCATGGGAGGGTATCGAAAAGAGCAGGATACTCAAAAGGAGGAGACCGACTTGTTTCTTCAGCATGAACGTGCGAACGTGCAAGAGGATTTGATACCTTGCTTCGCTCGTGAGCATCAACAGGTTCAATCCCTGTCCATAATCTGGATTCCCGCTTGAATAAGCCGACTCAAAAAGCCTTCATCCGCAACGGTATGCAAGGCTGGACCCGCAATGACACCTCCCGTCTTGGATGCCAGTAGAACGGCAGTCATGAACAGACGATGGTCTCCGTATACGGCAACTGGAGCCAGTGGGCGACGCAATTCCTGCCCCGACACTACTTCGATACCATCATCATGAACGGTTGCTTTCACTCCAAAACAAGCAAGCACGTCTACCGTTCTCTGTAAGCGATTGCTCTCTTTCAATGCCGCATGCGATGCACCCGATATCCGACCACCCGATGCAAGAGCCATCAGCGCAGCCATTGGTGGCAGGAGGTCATTCGCATCCTTGAGGTCAATGTGGAAATAGTGTCCGTCTGCATGTGGATGAAGATGCCCTTCAGACCACTGTACGCCTACTTCTATAGAGTTTGATTTGAGAACCTCATGCCCGATTGAATCTCGTTCGTTTGGCCAATTAATGAGTTCAACCCCGAAGTTCATGCATCGACTGGCAAGCATGGCAAATGCAGCCATCGATGCATCACCAGGCACTGTATAATCGCTGACACTGGAGAGCGTAAAGGGTTCCAATCGGCACACTTCATCTTGATAGGAGATACGCCCACCGAGTGATTCGACCATGTTTCGAGTTAATTCTGCGTGCCGATTCGAAACACCTTCTCCAAGGAGTTTCAATTCGACTGGATGAGGAAGGGCTGCTGATGCAAGCATCCACGATGAAAGCGCTTGACTGGAACCAGATACGTCCAGTTCAACACCTTCTACCAACTTTTCCGGGCTCCAAGGACCCTCAACAGTAACCGGCAGGTGTTCGTCTCCTTCAGGGCTGGAAACCCTTACTCCTGCAAGACGGAGAGAATCCCATAAAAAACTCGAATCTCTGCGGCGAAGCGATGCATCTCCATCCAAAACGATTTGACCGCTTAGTCGGGCCGCTAAACATGCAAGAATGCGAAGTGTGGTACCAGAATTCATTGCATTGAGAGGTTCTTTCGGAAGACGGAAACCGTTGATTCCTACCCCTTGCATCAGCCAATACGATGACTGGGGGTGATTCGATGAGAGGCGTGTTCCATCCTGGCTGAAGTCGCTGAAGGAAACGCCGAGCTGTTCAAGGCACGAGCGCATTGCACGAGCATCTTCGCCTGACTGAGTGGCGTTGAAGAGTTTGACCGCTTGATTGGATTGACTGTACAGCGCCATTGCACGAATCAAATGACTTTTCGAGGGAGGAAGCCTCCATTTCATTGTTGGATACTGCGTCACAGAAGCGTACGCTTCGATGTGAATGCCGAGTTCAGGAGGCAAGGGATTGGGAAGGCCGTCTTCTGAACCACCACTCGCCATGTGACTGCGAAGTTCCCTGCACGCATCAACCCTTGTGCAACACAGAATAAAAAGCCGAATTGGCATGGCTCGCTTGATGTCGATGCTTGATGTGCACGGACGCCCACTTCGGGACCTGCGTATTTCAATCACCGATCGTTGCAACTTTCGATGCACTTACTGCATGCCAAGAGAGCATTTTAGTTCAAATCATTCCTACATCCCACGTGACGACATACTGACGTATGAAGAAATCATTACCGTTGTTTCCTCGCTCCTCCCACTGGGGCTTGCCAAAGTCCGCATCACTGGAGGAGAGCCTCTGCTTCGCAGAGACGTGACAACTCTCATTTCGATGCTTCGTGCACTGGACGAAAATTTGGACATCGCCATGACAACCAACGGCGTTCTTCTCCCCCGTTACGCTGAGGCAATGAAAGAAAGCGGACTCTCACGAGTCACGGTCAGTCTCGATGCCGTAGAGGAAGACAAATTCGCCTCCATCACCGACAGCCGCAATACTCCCGAGGACGTCTTTGCTGGAATTCATGCAGCACAGGAGGCTGGACTGCCGGTGAAAGTAAACTGTGTGGTAAAGAAAGGCGTCAATGAAGACCAAATTATTCCCCTCACTAACGCTTGCATCGAGCGAAATATTGCTGTTCGATTCATCGAGTTCATGGATGTGGGTACAACCAACCAATGGAACATCGACGCCGTGATGAGCGGAAAAGAAATGCGAACCGAGTTGACAGACTTCTTTGGACCACTCAAGCGAGTGAAACCACAGCATCCCTCTGACGTAGCACGGATGTGGGAAATGGAAAACGGCGCTACGGTCGGATTCATTGAATCGGTCACCAATCCCTTTTGCGGGGATTGTTCGCGAGCACGTCTTTCTGCTCACGGTTCGCTGTATACGTGCCTTTTTTCCAGCCACGGCTTTGATTTGAGAGGCATGCTTCGTTTTGAAGCGGATATCGACGATATAGCATACGCGATTCAGGACATTTGGATTCACCGTAATGACAAGTATTCAGAGGAGCGGGCCTCTTCCAAAAAACATCGACAACGGGTCGAAATGTCGTTCATCGGTGGATGACTAAGTTTCAATTGGCGGAAGAATGATATCGACCATGACAGAATTCGTACTCAAATCGACCAATTTGAATCGCCAGGTCCCGCTATCGGAACCGACGGTGGTTGAATCAATGACGAAATAATCACCTTGGCTAACAGAATACCCCGCATCTCGGTCGTGGAATGAGACGTTTGAACCGATGAGTCCGTACACGTCTGAATCGCTTACCTTACCCCGAATAGGGTCGCCATCCAGTGATGAATCGGGTGAAAGATCGTACTGAATCTTAGCAGGGTCAATGGTTTGATCAAGCGTTGTCATTCGAATAACGTGAAATCCGTTGGATAAACCTCGAACGCTGACGGTTGCTTGGGCTGCAGGTTTCTCAGTGGTAGTGAGCGCTCCTTGCATCAATACGAAGACCATGCTCGAAAGCATAACGGTGATGGCGAGCAACAATACGGTCGCAATAACGGGACTCACCGCCTCGTTGTTGGACGACCGGCGAAGGTTGCGCATGGTGCCACGTAGCACCGATAGGACTTGAAACAACCGTTCAATTTGACAATGATTCTGGCAATAGCGGACAAATCAAGCGTGGCGGTTCATGACATACTGCGTGACATGAAGCATCAATTCTTTAGCCTCGCTTTGTGGAAAGGTATTGAGTTCAGCGATGGCCCGTTCAAGATGGTTCCGAACCAAAATCTCAGCATAGTGGAGGCTTTCTGAATGGTTCAGTAACTTCATCAATTCATCGAAATCATTGTCTTGGAAATGTTCGATGAGATGCGCTAACCGAGTCCGCTCTTTTCCATGAGAAAGGGTGAGTGCGTGGATGAGTGGAAGCGTCATTTTCCCTTCCAGTACGTCAGCACCACGTGGTTTACCCATTCGCTCATCACCTCGCAAATCGAGTAAATCATCGACCAACTGGAATGCAATGCCCAATTCCATACCGAACCGCTTCAGCGACGAAGCCCGTTCTTCGGACAAACCTGCAACAAGGCCCGCTGCATGGCAACCCGATGAAAACGGACCAGCTGTTTTACCACGAACGATGCTGAGGTAGTCTTCTGGCGAAGTGGTGAGGTTCAGAACATGGTCGAGTTGCTCAAATTCTGAAACTGCGATATCGGCGCAACATTTCGCCATTATCCGCACGATATGCTCTTGGTAAATCCCTCCAAGACCAAAACCTTGAACGAACAACCAGTCACCTGCAATGACTGCTTTTGGAATCCCTTGGCGATGATGAATGGTTTCGACACCTCGCCGGTGTGATGCTTCATCGTTGATATCGTCGTGAACCAACGTTGCGGTGTGAATGAGTTCAAACGCCAATGCCAGCGGCATTATTTCTTCAACGTCCTCGCCACCCGCTATTTCGTAAGCGAGAAGAATCAACAATGGACGAAGTCTCTTACCGCCTGCAAGTAAAACCGAGCCGCATAATTCTGCAACCGGCCCTGAGCCGCTGTTAACCTCAGCCTCAATTAACGCCTCCAATTCAGCATCAACCAGCATACGCATGGTTTCGAGGCGGTCGCTGGCCTCTAATTTTCCACTCGCCACACACCTCGTACAAGGGTGCCCTTCTTAACCGGTAGTCTCCGCCCTTGCATTGTGAGGAGCCATCCTCGCCGAGGTGATTTGATGACAGACAGAGTTCGACTCGAAGTCTTGACTACTGCCTCAAAAAACGATGGAGTGCGGCTCCAAATAGAGCGAACCATTGAGCAAAATCGCCACGAATTCGACTTCCTTCTTCGCCAGATACCGCACATGGAAACCGCAGTCGAAACCCTCAGAGATGGTACGGCCGACTTCCTTGCAATGAGTGCGCACGACTGGCGAAATTACAACGTCGATGGACTTTCAATCATCGGAATACTTCCACGAAGGGAACCAACATGGGTCTTGGTTTCTGATGACAAACCAGAATATCTCGTCTCCAAAGCCATCGTAGTATGCGACAATGAACTGCTTCGACGTCAAATGCGAAGGTTGCGTTCGGATTTGAACATCGTAACGTCGTTGGAATTCGCCACCTCGATTGGCAAGGAGCCGCTGTTCATCGCCATGGATGAAGATGATCGCATTCACTGGATTGAAGAGTGCCGACAAGAGGGGCTTTTGGAAGGGTATATCGTTTCGAGAGGTGAACACGCGGCTCTCAAATTCAAAGCCCGCAGACACACCCTTGGACTTCAAAGAGAGAACCCAGAACGAACGCATTTCGTTCCTCCTCCTCTTCATGGATTCACCTTGTTGGTGGCTCGCGATGGATTTCCAAAGGTTACTGTCGAAGGATTTGTCGATCACGGTGCATCATTGTCACACCGTATTGAAGCAGCCTTACTCGACTCAATTCGAGAAGATTTGCGCTCGGTAACGGGCATTCTTGTCGAACAACGGAAGTTCAAAACAATCCTCAAAGAAGCCCAGCGATCAAACGACGACTTCACCAACGAGACGTTGTTGGACGACTCAATGGCTCGAGGCAAAACTGGCAAGGCCAAGTGGGAACGATCATCCCCAAAAAAGGGAATTCCTACAACCCCTCGTCTCGAGATGAAAGTCGAGACCGTCAATTATCATGGAACGGTCACTGCAAGTGTGGAACGAGTGTGTACCATTGAACAAAGCCACATGGGAATGGTCAATGTTCTCAAGGAATTTGAAGTTCTTCTTGAAACAATGCAGGCGCCGCATGAGGCTATTCCTCGACGATATCCAGGCCTTCCTGATGAATTCAGTGATGCTCGACCTGCGCTCCTCGACCTGCATTCGAATCAAGCATCTTCTTCTTCAGAAGAAGAATGAAGCGTTGCCTCATCGAACAAGGCGCTGTAGCCTTGCTTGACAATATACTGTTCAAATTCTCCAATTTCTGCTGGCTCGTTGAAATCACACAGTTCCAATACGGCTTCATCAATATCACGCCCGTTACGTTCCCAAGCACCTGCCGAGCGTTGCAAATCTGATGCGAATTTCTCGACAACTTCGACTGCGGTGAGGGTCGGGTGAATAATAGCATGCAGTGATTGGATGAGGTTGTCATTGGCTTTGCGCAAACGAAGGAGTCGTCCTGCTATTTCTTGCAAAGCGGTTCGCAATTCCTCGACGTTGTTACTGCGAGTGAATCGACGATGGGCTCGCTCGATATCTTTACGCATTACACCGATACCAGCGACAATAGCTAACTTTCCCTTCGTAGCGTCCAAAATTGCACCCTCTGCCTCATTAATTCGGGAGAACAATGATTCATTAAATCCTGATAGCTGACGCTTGATATCGGTTTGAACAAGTTCTTGAAGAGATTCAGCGAGAAACCGAGCCTCCTTCAAACCACTTTTCGCACTCTTGAGGGACCTCGCCATCGACCCTATTACACACTTCATATTCTTGAAACCATTGGCTAATTCAAGTTAATTTCACACAATGGGAGCAGAAAAAAAGTCCCATAACTGACCTTTCGGGCATCGTATCACAGCGAAGACACATATACCCCTTTGAACCGAAAGTCAACGGTAGGTGAGCCAGTGACGGACAAAGGCGAACTTTTGACTGAACTCTATCAAGCGAGATTTGATGGACTCAAGGAGTTGGCTGTCACCTATCAATTACCAAAAAACGGTTCTGTCGAAGTGCTTCGGGCTCGTTTAATTCGGCACTTAATTCTCGATGAATGGGACCTTTCTCCTGAAGGCATCAAGAACCTCATGAATGCAGAGATGGGCGAAATTCTCGGCGTGTTTGGAGTGAAAAAATCTGGTTCCATTCGAGCCCGTCGACAGCGATTGTACCTCCACCTCAACCACGATCAAAAGCAAATGGTCCCTGAATCTCTTGATTCAATGAGCAGAGATCAACTGCACGAACTGTGTAAAATCTTGGAACTTCCACTTTCAGGTACAAAGCAGGCGCTGTTGGTGCGGGTAGCAGGAGTACTAGCCTACCAGCAAGGTGGCTGGGGTAAAGTGAAAAAGAGCCTTCGCCGACCTCGAACTTCTGGTTCAAGCATTGCAATCCCATCACCAAGTGAGGAATCCATTGATTCAACAGTGCAAGTTGAAGAGCACACGCAAGAAGAAGAAGTCGTCAGAGAAGCGGTTGAATCTTTCGTTTCCAACCACCCAGAGGGATGGACCTTTGAAGAAGAGACGGAAATGCGAACAGAATTAGCCCAAGATGGATTTGAAATATCCAGAGCTCCGTTAGCAACTTCCATTGATGATGCACTTCGTGCGGGACAAAACAAGGAAGAAGAGGAACATCCAGTCATGGTCCAAAGTGCACAAATCCCTGAACAACAGGAACACAGTCTCGAAGTCGAGGCTGCATTAATCGAACTTCAAGCACGAGCACCTGAAATTGAAGCCGCAGGAAGGGATTTCTTAGCGGTGAGTTCGACAAGTGATTCGGACGACCTTGAGGCATTCATTGGAAGTCTTTCCGGCCACGGTTTCTCAGTAGAGGTCGACGCTGTACGTGACTCAATCCGAAGCACGCTGATGGAACTTGAATTCCGTTCGCAGTCAGAAAAAGACGCACTGTTCGCTCTTCCAAATTCTTGGAGAGAGCGAGAAGCCTTGCGAGTCTTCGAAGTTTCAAGAGACGGATTACGAGATCAACTCAACAACACATTGGCAGCATCGGATGGAGATTTGGTTCGTGCCCGAATGGCGTTTGAACAAATCGGTCATGAAATGGGACTTGATTTGAAGATTCCAAGTATTTCAGGAAGACTCCATGCACTGTTTGACCTCCATATCGAAATACATCAAGCAGAGGCCCTCCAAGACCCTTCTATCGCTCGTCGTAACCGTATCCTGCGCGTCCTTCAACACGGTGCGGTTCACCTCACTGATAGTGAGCGGAAGACGGTCGACCGACTCGAGCGAAACATTGCCGCATTCGAAGAACTGGTCGAGACCGTTCTTGAATCAAGCGAAGGGACGTTCTCACAACCACAGCAAGCCTTAGTGATTCGATTCCTTGAGACCAGGGGCTACGAAGTTAACACAGCCGACTTACGACCCAGAGTGTTAGCATGTGCGGGTATTATCGGTGCTGAACTCGGATTTATCTCACCTTCTGAAATCCCGCGCATAGCACCTGGAATCATGATTTCTGACACACAAGTTGACGCAATCGTGACCGAGCTCAAAGCACTGGCACAAGCATTCAAGCCACAATCTGATTCCATTGTCGATGAGGAAACCGAAATCGCTGAATCGGTGAGTGATGCCGCCGATAACTTGACCGCAGCGCGCAGTAAAATCGACCAAATCGATGATTTGCTTGCGCGGCTCCGAGGCTAACCTCAACGGCTAGCGTAGAAGTTCTGGATTACCTGCGTCACCGTGTTAATGTCGTTAATGTCACGGTTGACTAAATCTTTGATGATGGCTTGCCGTTGAGCGACGTGTTGCTCAAAGACATCCGGAGTAACCCCCGCAGCAGTGCAAATGATTTCTCTTAATTTGGAAGGGATTCCCGTTTCTTCGATACGGTCAGTGCTAGCGTTGTACTTCCAGATGATGTTCAAGCGGGGTTTGTCACCTTCCATTCCAGCAATTTCCGCTACTTCGGTAATCTTACGGGCGGTTTTGCCGTTCACGTGAAGACGAGCCTGAATAATGATGAGGTCAAGACCGCTCAACATAATGGGAGGAACGCTCATTGGCGGGTTGATCATTCGAGTTACTGTTTCTTGAGCAGTATTAGCGTGCAGTGAACCGAATGAGCCGTCGTGACCGGTGTTCATAGCCGTGAGAAGCGTTGCGGCCTCTGGACCTCGAACTTCTCCAACAATGATACGGTCTGGGCGCATGCGGAGACTGGATTTGAGGCAGTCGTTCATGTCGACTTCTGGAGTACCGTCAGGGCGTTCCCGTCGAGTCTCCATTCGCAGCCAGTGGTCGTGGTAGACCTGCAATTCTGCCGTGTCTTCAACGGTGAGAAGTCTGCGATGCCAGGGGATGAACATGCCGAGGCAATTGAGTGTGGTTGTCTTACCGGAACCTGTCCCTCCTGCAATAACAAAATTCGCAGGACGGCTATCGAGACCTTCAATCCACATCCACATCATTGCTGCAAGCCGAGAATTCACGGTTCCAAACTTGACGAGGTCAATCATCGTGAGTGGGTCTTCACGGAATTTACGGATAGTGAGCGTTGGGCCATCTGGAGAGACTGGAGGGATGGTTCCATTGACACGGGAACCGTCAGGCAATCGGCCATCAAAAATTGGCACCATGCCCGGACCATCACCCAACGGCACATTGGTGAAGGCTGCAATATTTTTAGAAATTTGAATTCCCGAATCATCATCAATCCATACGTTGGTTCTGCATATTCCAAAATCTCGGTGAGCGACTTTCACGCATTGATTACCACCGTTGTACATCACTTCTTCAAGCGCATCGTCCGATAGTAAGGCGGAAAGGTCTCCGTAAGGGTTCGGTGCAGCATTACCGTCGACGTGGTAAATTGGAGATGGGTGGTTCGCTTCAGTGTACACAGTAACACCGTATGCTTCGGTTTGTTCTGGGTTTTGCGTTTGATATTCAGCTAGAACTTTTTGACTCATTTTTCATCCACCAACCATAATTACTGCGCCCAAATAAAGGCCCATGGAAAGTGCAATCCACCCAGGCATCCACCAAAGAGCGTCTTTGAATCGACCAAGCATTCGTCCCGATACACCAAGAGCAACTGCAGATGCAGCACCGAAAAACAGTGAAAAGGTTCGATTGAAATCGTCAATTTGGAACCCTTTGCTTGCTGGAGCAAACAGTCCAACAATGAAAGCGATGAGAACGGGAAGTCCAACTGAGACGAAAATGACGATCAGCATACCACGGCCGAGGAGTTCTGATTCACGCTGATTCATCAAATCGTTCAGACGTTCATAATCCATAGCCAAGTCTGAAAGAATGCCTTGCAATGGTGCGTCTTGTTCAATGGCAGTCTCAATGAGAACCATCGCCCGCTGAACTTGAGAGGAGCGCGTCTTTGCTGAAAACGAAGACAGTGCAGCAGCGAAGGTCGAGGAGTGGCTCTCTTCAAGGGTTTCACTCAGCAACTTTCCGAGAACTCCTGGAATCGTTTTGGCCTGCTCATTCATGGCTTCTTGAATACCTCTTCCAGCACCCACTGAATCAGAAAGTGACTCGAGAAGTGAAGGGAGTGTGTTCTCTATAGAACGCCTTCTTCTTCGTTCAAGCATTGGGGGAATACCTCCAGCAGCACACGCAACACCTACGACGCTGAGAATCAACAACAACGTGTTGTCGTTGAATGTTTCAATCAGTCCATAGAGCATAAAATCACAACCCTGGGTCCTTCGTATGCGCTTTCACGCCGATGAGAATCATACCAATGAGCGTGAAAACAAGCCCACCATTAACCACCGAGTTAATCATGCCTTGGTCAATGGTTCCGATAATTGCTTCTGCGCCATCACCAAGTAACTGCGGAACAAGACCAATGATGGCCAAGATAATGGGCCCGATCATTCCAATTGAAAGAAGGGTTTCAGGGACTGCACCTAATTCTTCGATGTATTTCTTAACCGACTCCGAACGCTCGTTTTCCATTCGAGTTCCCTGCTTGCGTAGAGTTTCCAAAACATCGGTGTTTTGAGTGACGTTGGTGTACAGCGTATTGATCAAACGGCGATATCCTTCAGAATCTGCCTTGTTCATCAGTCCCTTAAGTTCAGGACCCAAACCACGCGACTGCCCTTTACGAAGCCGGTTCATGAGAGATGAGAAATCCTCTGAAATAATCCCGTAGCCACCGCTGGCGATTGTGTTAATTGCTGCTTCTAAACCAACACCGGAAGCCATCAAAACGTCGAGAGTTCGGATGACATAGAGAACTTCTCTCTGTTCATCCAACTTCCGCATTCTTACACCTCAAACTATGTCCTCAATCAGTTCAAACATGAACGATTCGTTCGACCCATCGTATTCCATCACTGCAAAAACGACTTTGACATCGCGTTCTTCGAAGGGGTCATGAATGTAGGGCTGTCCAGTCCTGAACATGGAGAGTACCCGCTTGTATTCATCAAGCGTAAGGTCGCCACGTACAGTGTACACAGTTGATTCTGAACCTTCATCATGGAGGTTATCACCTTCTTCACCTCGAACGATTGTTCGTGTGAGTCGCCGTGTCAGTCGAACTTGAATATCACAATTTGAGATTCGGACCCAATCTGCGCTGTTTGTGCCTGTTGCAGGTCGAATAAAGAAATCCATGCCAGCCATATCTTACCCTCACTTAACCCATAGGAGCAGAGGTATTCAATGTTGGGGATGAATTGGATTAAGCAACGATTCGAAACCAACCGAATCGAGGTTCATGCAGTGTACCCTCATTGGAAAGTTCGTCAAGCTTTTCTTCAGCAAGTCCTCGGTCAAAACCGCGTGCAACAGCATTGGTTAATACCGTCTCGAAATCCACGCCGTCTCCTTGGTCGAGCTGTTTGATTACTGAAAGAAGAGTGTCCTTGACTTCCTCATCGCCGCCTGGCGCATCTGCGGGTGAATCGCCCTTACCATCGTCAGCTGACCGAGCCGGTGTGGCGACAGGTTGACTGGCTGCATCCATTCGACCCTCAGCAATGTCGAGAGCTTGCATAATGTTGAGGGTGTAGTGTTCTAAATCGATTTCACCGTAGTGGTTGCGTGCGAGTAACAAGCCATCAGCCATGTGTTCGGGTACACCCGATGCAAGAAGGGCCTCACGCGTTGGCTCAGCACTCTGTGAGTCATTGAAGAACTTCATCCGTTGCAGCGTATCTTCGCAGGCTCGAGTGAGCCAAAGTGCGTACTGTTGCGCATCGATTTCACACGCCTCTTCAGGACGTAGCGAGGTGTAAACTGCTCCTTCATCGGTTTGATACCAACGAGATTTTGCAACCATGAGCAAAAGAACTGGTTCGCCAACTTCGGTCTTTTCAACCAAACGAAGGGTCAATTCTCGCATCGTTTCTGAGGCATAATCACCCACTGAGAAGTAGTGCAATCCCGAAGGATCTCTCATTTGTCCTTGGTAGAGCGATGAACCGTTGCTCGTCTCACGAACTTCAAGCCGTTCAAGGAGACCAGCAACAACAACTCGGTTCACTTTGGCACCTAATTTCGTGATGACAAACGAAGGATCGTATTCCCCCGAACCCTTCTCGTTGAGAGTTGCTTCGCTGAATTCTGAAGCAAGCATGTGCCAAGCAGGTTGGCGTTTTGCTCGAGGTCCAGCCTGCATCAAGCAACCCTCCATTGGGCGCGAAGTTCAGTGGCACGTAAACCAGCGTCTTCTTCGACAAGTTGAGCACCGTCGGCTAACATCATGGCACCTTGCTCATCGACGATTGTACGTCCCGAGGCGCTCACCTTACGACCGAGTAACTTTGAACGGAGCGATTGCACAAATGCAACCTGGCCGAGGTCATTGAACGAATCCCGCATACTTTCTTCAGTAAAACCGAGCAAAGATAGCGTCGCATCCTTGTTTGTTAGTAATGACATACTTGCGATACCATCATCAAGTGCCAAGCGCAAACGAACGTCGTTGTTTCCATCATTTGGACCGTGCTCAGCACACACTCCGTCTCGGATAACTCTTCGACATTCTGTGCATCGCTGTATGAAACCTGAATCCTCTCGGACGCTGACAATGGTACCTGTCGTCGAAATACCGACCCTACTTGCACCGGTTGTCAGTAGGTTCAACTCAACTTCGGCAGTATGCGTTGAAAGGTCCAATTCACTGTCCCAGGGAGGCGAATCTAAGATCTCAACTTGCTCGATAGTGTCAACTGTGATATCTGGAACTCCTTGCCATGCTCGGACTCGAACTCCTTTGAGGCGAACTGTAACTGGAAGCTGGTCTTCTGTTATTGGAAGTTCACTCCAAGCACTCATTCTGCAACGACCTGTTGGGTCAGCAATCTGGCCGGACCACAAAAATCGTTCTTCACCATCCCTGGTGAAGGAGCGCTTTGCCCATTCAGTGATCTGTACTACTGCATCAACATCGCGCGCTCCATCTCGGAGTTGTGAAAGTGTCAACACGGTCTGTTCGTTCAATGCATCAAGATCTGCGAAGTTATTGTCATGGAATATCTCTACCTTTGTCGTTCGTCCGAAATTCAGTTCTGGCGTATCTCTGAAAGTACGAACTTGTGCCCCTTCAATTTTCAACAAAGTACCAACATCGTGTTCGAAAGGCTCCCACGAGAGAAAACCAATGGTTCCTGATCCGTCAGCAATGCGTCCACGCACTATCGGAATTGAACCAGAACCATCCTTCCGATGAATTTCATCAGCTCGGGACGACAGAACCCTCCCTACAACGCAGACGTAACCTTCTGAAGGCAACGAGGTGATGTCTTGAGGGTCGCCAGGCGCAACGACTGGGCGAGTACCTTCGCGAACCACTGCAATGCGAGTGGATTGGTTAATATTGAGCGACATTCGACCTTGGTATTCGTTTACAGAAGCGCCTTCTATTCGGACCACTGAACCTGGAGTAATGTTTGTATTTGGTCCCCAGTCTTTGTATTCCCAGCGGGTTTTCTCACCGTTTTCTTCCCACGGATTATCTTCAATGAGTCCAAAGGCGATTTGCTTTTGCTCACCGCGAATTGTTTGATCCCGGATATTATGGGACACAATTTCAACTTCAATTTCGATGTCTTTGTCATCGCCTTTGAGTTCTGACAACCGACTGACCTTACGGGTGACTTTTGGCGCTGCGGATGAACCGGTCCTCGAGGGTGTGGGTGTAGCCGATTCGCCTTTGAATCTGCGAATGATCGAACGCATAGCATCCTGAGGAGGTATGAAGAATTCAGTTTCATACTTAGCAAACGCTTCAGCGACTTCGTCTGCCTTTGCATCTGGGCATTCAGCCATGACGGCTTTGACATGCGATTCGTATTTTTCAGACATAGCAATGACCTCCGCCAGGCGTTTTCCTTTGTGGCCTGTGCGGAGAACAGGCTGCGGGCTTTCGTGCGTTTGGGTTGAGTATGTACACTCCCTTGACCTCCATGGAACAATGCAGGATAGACGACAGACCATAAAGAATGCCTAACGAGAAACTCGTGAAGTTCATTTGACAAAACAAGAGACTGCAAACTCATGCGGGGTTAACCCGGAGACCTTGCATCAAGAGCACGTCAGGCAAATGCATGCTCCCGGATGAGTAGGATCCCTGAACTCGAACACTGTCACCGAGATGGACATCGTGAGCGAGTGCTTTCGCAAGATTTCCAGAAAGACCGGCTTGTTTGACCGGGCCAAGTATCTGACCTGCTTCAACGCGTAGAATTGTACTCGTCGTCACTGAAAAGTCACCGCTGGTTGGGTTAGCAGTGTGGGCCCCCATGACGCTGTGAACGATGTAACCGTCATCCATTCGTTCAAGCAACGCTTCTTGAGAAGACCCACCCTTGGAAGAAGACATCAACAAATCACTGCATCCAGTATGTGGTGGGCTTTGATGTCCGCCACGAACCGCACATCCGTTTGATTCAGCATGCTCGATTCTGCCCTCAGCCACTTGTTGAGCCGCGTCACGGGTGGACCAAAGCGAGCCGACAAGGCGACCGGCTTCTACCAGTGTTTGGCGACGGGTTGGCACACCTTCTCCATCACGTGCTCCAGCGGCTTTTCCGCCTTCTAAGCGTCCATCATCGATCAGTGTCAAGTCGTCCGCCAAGACTACTTCACCCTGCTTGCCGGACCAAAAAGATTCATTTCGTGCCAATCGGTCACCTCGAACTGCGGTGGGTACAACCATAGAAAACAGTGGAGAAAAACCTTCACTCGTCATCAAAACTGGAGCATCATGAGCATTCGATGAAACCTCGATAGGTCCTCTCGTTTTTTGCGCCCAGTCGACCGCCATAGAAACACATTCGGGCACCTGAGCAAGTTTTTTGCGACCAGAATCACCTTCGTAAGAACTGGTCATCTCACCATCAGCATCGATTGAGACTTGCACTCCGACGCCATGTGAAGTCGTGATGCCGCTGGATTCGATACCTTCGCTTGAAAGCAAAGCGCTGGCACTTGCGCCAACACCTAGCCCTCCCCCGACTACGGTCGCTCGCTTATCGAGGGATGATACCTCGTGGAGGATTGCATCGGCTTGTTCGAGCAGGTCTTCGGGTCCAATACTGAGAATACTTTTGTCGCACAAACCGGCGACTTCTTTGGCTGCTTGTTGACTTGGGAGTACGAAATTCTCAATCGAAGGAGAGGCTTTAGCAATGGCTCGTGCTTGTTCAATGGCGGATTGAGCAGAGCCAAGATCAACGAGGTAAGCATACCCGAAACGACCGTCTTCTACGACGCGTATACCGTAGCCACCTTCGCCACCTCCGGCGGCCAACGAAATCTTTCCAGCTTCAATGTCGATGCTGTGGCCGTACGATTGCGTGGCCACAACTTCCCACTGCTGAACGCCTTGAGCAGAGCAAAGCTGGCCGATGGTTCGGCAGCCTTCCGCAATTCTATCAACCGCATCGTCAGGAAGCACGTTCATCCCACCAATGCTTGTGAAATTCGCATGATTGGGCCGCCGTCACCAACTGGAACGGTTTGACCCTTGCCACAGAAACCGGGGGCTGCGAGACGAGCGTCGCGAGTAAGGCCATCTACATCTTTGAGAATTTGAAGGGTCAATCCACTCACACTGACATCCTTCAAAGGACGGGTCAATTCTCCGTTCTCAATTAACCAAGCTTCTTGTGCTGCGAATTGGAACGAGCCACGACCAGTATCGACTTGCCCACCTCGGGAGCCACAGGCATACACACCGTACTGAATATCTTCCATCAATTCGTCCATGTCGTTGTGAGTGCCGCCTTGAATCAAGGTATTGGACATTCGAACCAAGGGGTGATGAAGTCCGTCTTGAGCCCTCGCTCCAGCGTTAGGAGTAATTCCGAAGTGTTCTGCCGTCTCTCGATGATTGAGGTATTCGGTCAGCACGCCGTTCTTGATAAGGCATTTTTCACGAGTATCCAGCCCTTCGTCATCGACAGGATGGGCCCCGTATCCGCCCCGGATAGTTGGATCGTCAACCACGGTGACAATCTGGTTACCAATGGTGTGACCGAGTTTACCATCCAAACAGGAATCACCTGCTGCAACTAAGTCGGCCTCACACGGATGACCGAGGGCTTCATGGATGTAAACGCCGGTCAAATCCCGGTCTGCAATCAAAGGAATTTTTCCTGAGGGGGAACGCTCTGCTTTGAGGAGACGGAGGGTCGCAATTCGTGCATCGTCGCCAAGTTTACCGAGGTCGCACTGCTCGATGAGTTCAAGTCCGCCTTCGCCTCCATGACGTGTGCGGTAGGACACGACTTCTCCTCCGTCACGTCCGGTCACGGTTGCGTTAACAAGCGAGCGTTGAAACGACCATGTACGATCCATTCCCTCACTTGTCATCAGTTCAGTATGGAGGTGCTCGTCACTCCACCCGCAGGTGACTGAAATAATTCGTTCATCATCTGCAGCACTCGCCTGAATTGCATTGAGGTATTCCATCTTGGTCTGTAAATCAGTGTTACGAACGTCCTTTTTTGGAGTCCAGTGTATTTCATCTTGGATGATTGGAACTTCTGCAAGACTCACCGAACGATCGGCGGGTGAACGACGTGCTGCAACGGCTCTAGCTAGGCGAACAGTCGATTCAATTTGACCGGGCAATGATACGAGGTCAGTGGTTGAATGTACACCCCATGCACCGTCGGCCAAAATCCGAAGGGTGACGCCGACCTCTTGTCCGGGAATTGCTCGCTCAAGCTTAGCATCACGCATGGTGACGCTGGAATCAGTGATAGCCATTAAGCGAACTTCTGCATAGGTCGCACCAAGTTCTTGAGCATGGTCCAAAGCACCTTGAATCTTCGATTGATTGAGGTATCGACCTGTTGTCGGTCTATGTCCGTCGTTGGGAGTGGCACTCATCACCATGACAGTCCGAGGAGGTCACGGTGTTTGAAGTCTACTCCATTTGGCACCGTTACGAATTCAAATCTGCAGAAAGGATATGGCCGATAAGAGCGTTTTCATTCACACATGATTCAGACTCATTGAACACGAAACCGAGACGCTGCATCCCTTCAGAAGAAATCTGCAATGGTTCAGAATTTACCGCTACACCGAGGTGATTGAAAAATTCAACCGCTTCGCTCTGAACTAACTCGGCATCAAACGGTAGAACCTCGAGGTCAGTGAACGGTCCGTCAACCGGTTGGACGAGCGGTAACCAAATGAGGTATCCGGACGTGTCGCCATCATTCACACCTGCTCGCTTGAATGCTTCTGAAACGTGATGAGTCCCCGAAAGGTAGCGCAAAAATTCTGCATCCAATGAATTCGCGAGAGACGTTGAGCGAGTCCACCTTCGTGAAGCACACTGCCATGCAGTCCACAACTGAATGGCGCTTTGAGCACACCCCTGACCAACCATCACCCATTGTGAATCGGGTCGACGACTGAGGAAAGCCGCAAGCATCTTTTTGGAAGACACTGGCGTAGTTGAAGACCAACCAAAGCACGGAAATTGTTGCTGAGGCATGGGTCTCCCAACACGGGATGAACTTTCAATCATTTGATTGGAATTCGTCTGAAAGCGGGATGTCATCATCTCGAGACTTTGGTGGACGTGGAGCATTTCGGCTAGATTGTGTACGAAGTACTTTCTCAACTTCGACGATGATTTTATCCAACAACATTGGACCCCAGCCTCGCTTTGCCAACAGCTTATTGCGATTTTCACGCCCCATCGCAAGAACGTCATTCGGCGTTCTGATGCCAAATTGAGCCAATTCCCGAGCACGGGCGCGACCAACGTGTTTGATGTTGACAAGTTGCAGTAAATCTTTCTTACATCCGTGGCGAATGCGTTGCTTAAGTGTATCAAGCGTTGATGCAAGTTCACCGATTAAAGGTAGGTGATCTTCTGAAAAAACGTCATCAGTGAGCAGAACTTGCTGAGAGGCTGCAAGCAACCACCCCATCAAATCCACTCGATAATTCACGTCTCCTGGACTTACATCAAGATCGCTTTCAATATCACGAAGCGTGTCTTCTTGAATCCATTTTTCAAGCATCCAAGCAGACTTGACCTTGCTAAGTAAGCGCTCATCTAAGGCATCATCGCTGAGTAATTCATCCTCGACGGAATTGGTTTTGAGCCACAACGGTGAACTCTTTTCCATGTCTGAGTTCTTTGCCCAAAGAGGTTGAAAATCTGGAGTTGACGATGCGAGGTGCATCAAACCAAAATCCGTGACCGGTCCGTTCCCCCGAACCTTTCGGCGAACCGCACGGCGCATCCCAGTTCGTAAAACGGATGCAGAGAGCGGGTCGAGGTAGAGTTGGGTGATTCGCTCACCCATCAGCGTCGCTTCGTATTCCATCGCAGCGTGGTCATTTTTCGAATCAACCGACCAACCACCCACGTTCGCTAAATTTGACGCTGAAGTAAAGCCGAGCGATGCTTTAGTGAACGCTGAGGAAGTCCGAATATGGCTGTGAGAAGGTTCAGCAGCAGTAGGTGAACGTAATTCTACACCACCGGTCGATTGAGCAATTGAAGCCCAAACTGGCAAGTCATCGTCCCAATCCTCATCACTGGATTGGTTTGCTTCAGCATCGGCACGTCGCGTTGCGTAACCTTCATCGACACCTACCCGTCGAATAAACCGTTCTTCAACCAACCAATTGAGCATTTCATCAAGTCGTTCGTTGAGAATCATGTTCGGTACTGAGGCCCCAAGGAAGGTGGCAGAGAAAAAATCACCGATTTCGCCTCTGTGACGAAAGCCACCGGTCGCAATCGCTGCTAAAAGATGTGAACGCAAAGCCGGTTCACTGGCCAACTTGGAGGTGATGGATTCTACCGGTCCGAAGAAATAACGCTCACTCACATCGTCTGCGACACCCCACCCGTCGGTACCTTTGCACAAGACCCATGCTTCTCCAAATGCATCGTATTTTGGACGGCCTGCACGGCCGAGCATTTGACGTACCTCCATCACGGGAAGAGGACGGCTCATTCCATCGTCCCACCGTTTGAGATCACGAACCAGGACCCGCCGAGCTGGGAGATTCACCCCTGCTGCAAGGGTTGGGGTTGCAGTTAGGCACACGAGCAAACCGTCTTTGAAAGCCCCTTCAATCGCTTTTCGTTGACCATGAGTCAAACCTGCATGATGAAACGCCACTCCGCCACGAATTGATTCTGCAAGTCGTTCGGCCATTGCTGTTTGACTACGGCCTTCCAACGAGGATGCAAAGGCCTCCAGTCGCTGCAAACGCTCAGGGTTTTCTTTCTTGAGCCGTTTGAGAACTCTTGCTGATAGTTTGAGAGCTTCTGACTGAGCACTTCGGCGAGTACCTACAAAAATCAAAACCTGCCCGTCTTGGTCGATTGAATCACTCACAACCGCCCACGATGGATGCGATTTTGGTCCTTCAAGGTCACGGGGGGGTTGAAGAACATCGGCCTGAGTTGACATTGCCGAGGATTGAACCAACCGAGGTTCAAGGTGATGATCGTGAAATGTGCTGTACTCCAAGGCTACAGGCCTCCAAGTTGAAAGAACTAGGTCGGCGTCAAGCCATTCTGCAAGGTCTTCACAATTCCCTACAGTTGCAGAAAGCGCGATGATTTGTGCTTTCGGGCGAAGGTATCGTAAACGAGTAAGATTGATTTCCAAGGTTGGACCACGTGTAGAGTCATTCATGAGGTGAAATTCATCGGCGACCACGATGGAAACATTCGACATCAATTCCGAGCGATTTCGCATCAACGAGTCGAGTTTTTCCGAAGTACATACCAACACATCACAATCATCGATTTTCTTAGCCTCGCTTGATGAATCACCTATTCCGAGTCCGACCGATAATCCAACCGCAGAACCGAGTTCGACCAACTCCTCATGCTTTTCATTAGCCAACGCCTTGAGCGGCACAATGTAAATCGCTTTCGAGCCAGGTTCATGGACCAATAATCGATTGAGAATTCCAATGTAAGCAACAAGCGACTTACCGCTTGCAGTTGGAATTGCCAGCAATGTATTGGTGCCGGAAAAAATACTCCCCATCGCCTCATGTTGAGGCGGATGAAGTTCCTCAATACCCCACTGGTTGGTGAAAAAATTCAGTGCATCCGAGGGCAAATTGAGCCGACTTACCGCACGCTCTCCCGCCTCCATAGTACGTGAGTTACGCCAACAGTCCAAAAGGACAACGCTTGATTAAGTTCAATCCGACATCCATAATACCCTCCTTCTCGTGTCCTAGCATATGTCCGACGATGTAGAATCCATGGTTGAAGAGCGACTTGCAGTGTTTGATGACGAACCAGACTTGAATGACTGGGTCGAAGTTATGTGTGGTGCTGCGATGGCTGTACTCGGTATTTTCCACTTGGTTGAGCCGTGGGATTTCGTCAATGAAGACATCATGCGATGGTTCGCAGCAGCTGTTATTGCATCCGGTGCTGTATGGGCTGGACACGGACTAAAGGATATGGCAGTCAAGGAAGTCCGACGTTCCATAGCAATCCTTGACATGTCACAGATGGACGATGGCCCGAACCACGGTCTTATTCGAGACGTGTTACTCAATCCAGATGCCTACAAATCATTCCTTCTCGAATCATACGAAGCAGCATGGGAAGACGGGATCATCACCGAAGAAGAGCTCGAAGAACTCAAATCGTTCCAAGAAGCTCTTGGTATCACTGACGAAGAGGCTGCAAAGATGAACGTCGATGCAGTGGTAAAGTCTGCTTCAAAAGATGGCGATATCTCTGATGAAGAAACCGAACAAATCAAGGCCGCAGCAGAAAAAGCTGGCGTGGACTCTGAAGAAGTTGTCGAAGAAGCTAAGAAAAAGGCCAAAGGCAAGAAGAAGTGATTACTTCCACTTTGTTTGATGAAGCATCTGATGTGCGAGATTACGTGCATTGTTGCGTCGAAGGTACTCGAACCTCGATGAGCATGCACACAACAGAATCCCAAGAATGACCAGCGGCGATGCGAATGGAATCATATCCGATGCGTTTTCGATGCTGATTTGCGTCGGAACATCTCTAAAATCATAGCCGCTGGAAGCACTGAAGCGCACATCGAGTAAATCCAAGTCGCAATCACATAGCGAGACTGAGATTTGATCAGGGAACAATGCTTGTTGAAGCAAAACCCAATCGTACTCGCTCACTGATGTAGGCCGAGTACCCCAAGCAGGTACGCTGACAGAACCAGAGGCGGGTGCATCAACCATCTCAAAATCAACATGGAATACCGAGGATTCTGGTTCCTCATCGACCACCATCAAGGCTTCAAGCATCAAGAAATCAAGCAGTAAAGAACGTCCTGCCAGCAAAATAAATCGAACCGTTTGTTCTTCCAGCATTCCTTCATTTGTAGTCTGGGCTCCACCTCGAGCCACTTGTGAGAAAATAGCTTGATCGAGTCTGAAATCTTGTAATTCAGGAACAACCAATTGCCACCGACCGTCGCCAGTAGGGACTACCTCGTCAACTTGTAAACGCAATTCCAACCGGTCACCGTCCAACATGCCCCAGGTAGAACCTGTGTGCGTGACAAGAACTTGTTCTGGAACGCCAGGATAGGACACGTCCCACAATTGCTGTAATCGCATATCCACCATCTGCTCCAATGTGATTTCAGATTCGGTTTGTACCTCATCGGCAAGCCCCCAAATTGGATTCAATATTCCACCGATTAACAGCAAAACAACTCCCGGGACAAAGATACCAAATCGGAGAGAAGCCGAGGTAGAATTCCTCAATCCATCAATACCGAATAAGACCAGAACCACGAGTGATATAATCAGTATACTGCTGCCTTGTGTTTCAAGAGAAACTGCATCGGATTGGTCTCCCAAAATTGCAGTCCCAGCGGGATAGAACGATTTCCCAGAGAATCCATCAGGATTAATCGGTCCAAGGCTTTCAAAAGCAAGTTGACCCGTCCAAATATAAGGCTGGAACTTTCCGGCTACTCCGTCAAAGCACAACGTGTATTCTCCGATGTCGAGGGCACGCCATCGGTAGGTGATCCGTGTCGAGGTCTCGTCTTCTCTCACAACTACATTGGGCGTTTCAGTGAGTCGTCCAGTGGGTTTGAACAAGTCCGGTAATCCGTGAGTTTGCTCCAGTTCAATTGGAACACTTTCCCATTCAACATAGATGTTTACGACCTCATTTTGTTCAATCGGGAAAGTCCAACAATCTCGGTCGTTCTCCAGAAGTGCACCATAATGGGCGGTTTCAAACTCAGTTTCCCGAGGTTGGGTTGAACTTGATGGTTCATCGACGTTACGTGCATTCACGTCTTCCGACCAAGGAATATCAAGGTCAAGATAGGAATTTCCACGTAGGTATAACTCCCACGTACCCGGCCGGTCCAAGACGAATGTCAGGCGAAGCCGGACTTGCTGATCTGGCCATAGAAGTCTGTTTCCATTGAGGTTCAATGCTTCATCCTCAAGCGTGTAGGGCGTATTCGCTGCGTTTGAAGGTAGAATTTGTGCATCAAACTCCCAGTCAGTGACCGTCGAGCCTAGAATCAAGGAAATCTGCAATTCGGGTTTACTCGTTCCAGTAGTATCGCCCGTGAATCGAAGGTCGACGACCATCTTTTCGAGGAGATTGGGAAGCAGAGCCAGTTCGTTTTGCGAAGGCGTCATGTCAAACTCAAGCGTGACAGTGTCAGGTTGTGCAGGAGATGCAAAGACGTTGTTCGATATGATCTCTTCACCTGCTGCTGCTGTAGTGAGATTGCATTCATCGTCTTGGATGCAGGAAAGATAGAGCGTATTTGGGGTTAAATCGTCACTCAAGTTTGCTTGGCCTAGAGGGAGGGACGACATTAACACCACCGCGAGAAGAAGCACAGCGACAAAAAAAGGCCGGTTCGGAATTACCCTTTCAGCCATCATCATTCCTCGCACGGAACACCAGTGCTTCAAATCGATGGCGGCAAATGATTCAGACGGCTTGGATTTTTCTTGTCAACAAGAAGTGTATTGCACGTCCTGCATCTGTAACGGCGGCGTGATGGCTTTTGTCTTGGGAACTCTTTGCCGCACGTTGAACAGCACCACAGCCAAAGCGCCTTTGAACGGCGCAAAAACTCTGTGAATTCAAGTCCTTGTGACGATGCACTACGACCAGGCCACGTGTGTTCAAGTTGGCGAAAAAGGCTGTTGTGTTCGCGAAAACCCAAGGCGTGAATGTATTCATGGTGCAGAACAAATGCAGAGTATGCTCGCCAGCGTTGCGTGAGCAGTTGCGGGTGCAAATCGATGGTCTCAATGGTATGAAGCGTGAGGGAATGAACATCGACACCTCGCTTCCAACGGGTCACACCGTGCCGTTGCGTAGCATTTTTTCGCAGTACACCCAACGGAATGGAGCGAAGTAGTTCAACATCCATGTCTGCCCAAACGGGCATATCCTTCATGACATCGACGACAAAATCTCGCAACTCTTGCAAGTGCACACTCTGTTCTTTACTGGGTTTTGCCATGAAGGCTCAACTCCAGCGGTGATAGGCGGGATGACCTTCTTTCACCGCCACAAAGAGACCTGACCCCGTAGCACAAACCTTCCCGCCAGCCTCCAACAACAGTTCAATTTCCGCCCGATCATCACTCAACTCTTTGACTTGGCTGGTCACGTGCAGTACAGCACCAAGCGGCGTAGGTCGGCGAAGTTGAACCGTATATGAGGCGGTAACGGTACATGGAGGCTCGGCCAACCCTTGCGCGTCCATCAGAGCAACCGCTGCAGTCCAATTACCGTGGCAGTCGAGTAGTGTACCGATGATTCCGCCGTTAATCATACCTGGAAATGCTTGGTGATGTTGGTCGGGAAGGAATTCAAGCGAAAGTCCGTTTTCAATTCGCACACTGTTGATTTTCAAACCTTGATCGTTCGCAGGTCCACATCCGAAGCAAATCGAATTTGGTGCATATTGCAGCTGAACACCTTCGTCATCCATGTCCAACGATTTCCCTCAGGCACTTCTTTTCTTTGCTTGATTGAGTTCGAAAATGCGCATTCTTATGACTGCGGAAGATGTGGCGGGAGCATGGCAGCAAAGAAGAAGCGGACGAAGCCTAAAATTCGTGTCGCACATGAACTGCCCAAACGTCGAAAAAGCCTCATTCAAGAGGCAATGGCTGCTCACAAACTCGAAGATCGGCCCGAATGGGACAGGACTGCTGAATGGGGTCCAACTCGGTTCTACCGCAAGACCATCAAACCCGGAACGATGCGAACAATCAACCTTCCCTTACTGGAAATTGAACTCGGCGATTCATGGCCGATTCCTGTGACCATAATCCACGGCACTCGACCGGGTCCAACCATCACCGTGCTCGGTGGCATGCACGGCGATGAATTGACTGGCCCTGCCACATGCACCCATTTACTTTCGAACATATTCACTGAAGATGGCAAGCCTCTTGATCCCATCCAAATGGCTGGAACACTTCGCATTGTACCAATTGTCAACCTCCCCGGATATCGAGCAAAGTCCCGTTATTTCCCTGACGGTCGAGACCTCAATCGAAACTTCCCGGGCGACTTCAAAGGTTCTACGACCAAGCGAGTAGCAGCGCAAGTATGGAAGTACTTGTTTTCTGATGCTGATGCAATTGTTGATTTGCATAGTGCTGGGAAAGGGCGCGCAAACATGCCACAACTTCGAGCCGATTTGGCACACGCAGGTTCAAACATTTTAGCCAAAGCGTTTGGAATCGAAATCATTCTTGATTCCAAACCTCCATCCGGTTCACTTCGCAAACATGCAATCCGAAACGACATACCCGTGGTCACCTACGAAGGCGGCGGGGCAAACCTGCTTGATCATGAATCGGTCAAGGTTGCGATTCATGGCGTGTTAAATGTGCTGCGCTCCCTGAGAATGATTCCCGGCAATCCACACCGTCCTCGGTTCCGAATGCTAGCGAGCGGTTCGCACTGGCTGCGTGCTGGTGAAGGGGGACTGTTGGACATGTTTGTCTCTGCAGGTTCAGTGATGCGAGAAGGTGACGTCATTGCAACGATTTCTGACCCTGCAAACCCTGGATTCACCGTCGATATCGTCGCACCAGAAGACGGTCTGCTCATAGGTGCTGCGAGTAATCCTTTCACCGCAGCTGGAATGCCTGTTGGACACTTTCTTCCAGTTTCAAAGCACATTGCCCTCTTGGAGGACCAAATCAATTCGAATGGACGCTTCTTGGTATGCGGTTCTCAATCTGACCCGGTATGGAGAGAAGAAGTCGATGTCGATGAAATAGCGGTTGACGGCGATTGGAACGGAGGACTCATTGATTCTGAATGGAACGAGAACAAGGAAGGTGGGAACGCTGCGGGCGATACGTTCAACGATGAAGAAGAAGAGGAAGCTGAGGCTTAACCGTTGTTCAAGAAAGCATTGACTGCTGACTTGACTTCTTCATCTTCCATGTTTCGACGCTGGCTTTTAGCGATTTCAAAGAGGTGCGATACGAGTTCATCATTGACTTCATACCCGTTCTGTTCAAGCCACCAAATGATGTTCGATCGACCCGACATGTGTCCAATTCGAATCACTTGCTTGAGACCAAAGTCTCCTGCTGGCACGCCCGAATAGACTCTGTCTGCAAGCCAATTATCGCCCTTGCGCATGGCTTTGATGACCGCAGAGGCGTGAACACCTGTACCGGTTTCAAAGGCATCTGTTCCGAACACGGGGTAATTGCGAGGGAGAGGGACTTCGATGTATTGGTTAGCTTTACGCATGTATTCGTCGAGTAGCGTGAGGTCGTTATCGATGACGCCGAGGAGTTGGAGGTTAACCAGCGTTTGGTCGATTGGAGCGTTTCCAGCGCGCTCACCTACACCAAGGGCAGTACCGTGAATCACGTCGGCTCCTGCTTCTAGAGCGGCGATATTGTTAGCAACACCAAGACCACGGTCTTGATGCCCGTGCCAGTTGACTTCAATAGCGGAGCGGTCAAAACCGCCGTCCTTGATGACTTCCTCGTCGATGAATTGGAGGAGTTTTCGAACGCCGTTCGGAGTCACGTGTCCGCAGGTATCACAAACACACAGGCGTGTTGCACCAAGTTCCATGGCTCTTTGATAGATGAGTTTGATGTCATCGGGTTTCGATCGAGTCGTGTCTTCGGTGACAAACATCACTGGGACATCGTTGTCGATTGCGAACGACACTGCTTTTTCCATCGTCGATACGAGTTTGTCCATGGTCCATCCCTCAGTATACTGACGGATCGGACTGGTTCCGAGAAATGCACTGGCTTGAATCTCAACGCCGTGCTTAGCCTGAAGTTCAACAAGGGGTTCGATGTCGTTCATCAATGTACGAACTGCAGCACCTGGGCGTATTTTGAAGTCGTTCTCAGTGATGTGAGTCATCATTGCATCGATGTGTGAAAGGTGGTGTGGACCTGCTCCGGGCAAACCGAGGTCCACTTTTTGAATTCCAAGCTTTTCCATAAAGGTGAGCAATTCAATTTTTTGCTCGATGGTTGGGTTGCGGGCGCTCGGGCTTTGAAGACCATCGCGAAGTGTCTCATCGTCAAACCAGATTTCATGGGGATGGTTCGCAGGGTTGCGATGAATTTCGTAATCGACTGAGTTCCAATCGTAAATCAAAGAGCGCTCATCCATAACAATCACAGCACCAAACAAATGGTCGGGTACAGTGTACCACAGAGGCGAGTTCTCTTTGAAGCCGTCGATGGGTTGAGAATTCATTCCTCTTCAGAATTGTCACCGGTTTCATCATCGTAAACATCGGTTTCTACCAATTCTGCTGGAAGACGTGCAGCGAAGATAATGTGGTCTACAAAGCCTGTTTTGGCTTGATTTCGCAATTCCATAACGCGAGTACCCTTGGATTTCTTGTTCTTGGTTTCCTTGGTTTGACCAGCACTGATCCGAATCATCATTCCTTTCTTGGTGAGCAAGAATACATTGTCCTCCAAATTCGGAATTTGACGAGCACTGATGATGACATCTCCATTTTCGTGGTCGAGATTCATCGTGAATGCTCCCTTCGCACCTGGCTTGGTTCTGCGGTATCCATCAGTGCGCAACTTTCCTTCACCGGTATCTTGGTCTACCTTTTGAACACCATCTGCATCGAGATCAGGGACCTTGAGAGAGGTTCCTAATCGGCTTCGCTTCGCCATTCCATTACGTGTGATGGTCAAGATTTGTGTGTCGGTATTCTCAGTTGACATCATTCCAACGACGTGACCACCGTCGGCCCCTTTTCGGTTTCCTGTCTTGATTCCGTACACACCTGCAGACACTCGACCAGATGACCGAATATCGGAGCAGGCAAAGCGGCTGGCAAAGCCAGTGCTTGAGATCATGACGACCGCTGAATCATTGGTACCGGTCCGCACATTGACTAAACTGTCCCCTTCGAGCTTGAAACGGAGAGCGAATTTACCGTTTCTGTTAATGCGAACATATTCTTCCAACTTTGTCTTTTTGATGAGACCCATTCGAGTTGCAAACAGCAAAAAGTGCCCTTCAGGAGATTCAAGCAATTCTCGGGTGATAGGTAAGATAGTGACAATGTTTTCATCATCCTGAATCTTTTCAATTACGTTTCGAATGTGGCTTCCTCGTGCGTGCCGACTTCCAAGAGGAGTCTCCCATGCTTTGAGACCATAAACACGACCTTTGTCAGTGAAGATCAGAAGGCGGTCCTTGCTGAAGCATGTGACGATGAGCTGCGGGGTATCTTCGTTCTTCGTCGCAACTCCCTTGAGACCTTTACCGCCTCGATTTTGCACTTTGAACATCTCAACAGGCATGTGGCGAATGTAGTTATCTTCACTCAGTGTAATGGCAATTGCTCGTTCTTCGATGAGGTCCTCGCGGTCCATTGAAAGCGGCATTGGGTCGATGGTTGAGCGACGCTCATCGCCGTGACGTTCCAACATTTCATCCAGTTCCGACAGGAGAATTCCAAGTCGACGTGAACGGGAAGCTATGATGTCTTGCAGGTCTGCAATCTTCAACTGCAATTCTGAATATTCGTTTTGAACTTTCTCAACATCGAGTCGGCTTAGTTGGTATAAACGGCGCTCTGCAATGGCTTTGGCTTGAGCTTCTGTGAAGTCGAACGCTGCAATTCCTGGCATTAATTCAGTCCCCCGAAGGACTGCTTCAAATTGTTCTCGGCTAGCACTGGCTTTACCGACTGCAACCACGTCATCAATGCGGTCTTGTGCCTTGACCAATCCCTCAAGAATGTGGGCTCTTGCCTGTGCTTTATCGATGTCGAACTGTGCACGCCGTTCAATGACAGACTCGCGGTGATCTACGTAGGTATGCAGCATAACTGGGAGGGTTAGAAGAACGGGACGACCGTCCAGAATCCCCATCATGTTAGCTGAATAGGACTCTTGTAAACGGCTTGACTTGAACAGTTGATTCAACACGGCGTGTGGGTCGGCATTGTTCTTGACTTCAATGACGACTCGAATACCTTCTTTGGAAGATTCATCACGGATATCACGAATTCCGATAACGGTGCCTTTCGTGACCAATTCAGCGATATGAACCAGCATGTCGGCCTTCTTGACTTGGTAAGGAATCTCATGAATGATGATTCGCTTGCCCTTCGAATCGTCGAGCACTTCACACTGAGAACGGATGTGGAATCGGCCTTTTCCGTTCTTGTACATGTCGTAGATTCCATCAATGCCGTGGATGGAAGCACCGGTCGGGAAATCTGGCCCTTTTACGTGCTCCATATACTCGTCTATAGAAATATCTGGCATACCCATATTGGCTTCACCCTCTTCGAGAATTCGTGCAACATGGAGGTGGACTGCACCAGCGACTTCGGTGAGGTTGTGAGGGGGGATTCTGGTCGCCATACCGACGGCAATTCCATCGCTTCCGTTGAGCAAAAGGTTGGGTAAGCGCGCTGGAAGAACCGATGGTTCATCTTCTGAATCGTCGAAGTTCGGTTGGAAATCAACGGTTTTTTTCTCGATATCTTCAAGCATATGCTTCGCTATTCTGTCGAGTCGACTTTCCGTGTAACGCATGGCAGCCGGGGGATCGCCGTCAATAGATCCAAAGTTACCTTGACCGTCAACCAACGGATAGCGTAGAGAAAATTCTTGGGCCATTCGGACCATTGTATCGTAAATCGACTGGTCTCCGTGAGGGTGGTATTTACCCATGACCTCTCCGACTGAGCGAGCAGATTTACTGAACTTCTTGTCAGAAGTATGGCCACCCTCGTACATTCCGTAAAGAACACGGCGATGGACTGGTTTGAGCCCGTCTCGTGCATCTGGAAGAGCTCTTCCAATGATGACGGACATTGCATAATTGATGTACGACGTTTTCATTTCATCGTTCAAAGGGTGGTTGAGTACGTTTTCGGTTGAAATCGTTTCGTCGACTTCTTCTACAAATTCTTCAGTATCATCAGATGTCAAGGTTGGTCACCTCCTTTGCATGGCGTTCAATAAACGCCCTTCTGTCTGGCACATCCTCGCCCATGAGGATGTCAAACATTCGATCGGTTTCTTCAGCATCTTTAACGGTCACTTTGAGCATGGTTCGTGTTGCGGGGTCCATGGTCGTCTCCCACAACTGTTCAGGATTCATTTCGCCCAGACCTTTGTAGCGCTGCACCCCGATTTTCACGTTCGGATTATCGCCTCGTAATTCAGCGATAATGACGTCTCGCTCCTCATCGGAAAAGGCATACTTGCTGATTCTGCCTTTTGACAATTGATAGAGAGGTGGTTGGGCAATGAAGACGTGGCCACCAGTGATAGCTGGTCGCATGAATCGCCACAAGAACGTCAGCATTAGTGTCCGAATGTGAGCTCCATCGACGTCAGCGTCAGTCATGATAATGAGTTTATGATAGCGTAGTTTTTCTGGGTTGAATCCGCCTTCATCTTCTGGATTGTTGCCAACTCCAGCCCCGAACGCACGAATCATGGTTTGAATTTCTTGGTTTTGGAAGACCTTCGCAACATTGTGCTTCTGCCGTTCGACGTTCAGAATCTTGCCTCGGAGCGGAAGAATCGCTTGGATACGTCGGTCACGTCCGGTCTTTGCTGAACCGCCGGCTGAGTCACCTTCGACCAGATACACTTCGCACTCTCTCGGATCGCGGGATTGGCAATCAGCCAACTTACCTGGCAGGCCGCCGCCTTCGAGAACGCCCTTGCGTCGAGTTAGGTCGCGAGCCTTGCGTGCAGCCTCGCGGGCTTTGGAAGCAAGCAGTGCCTTGTCGACGACTTGCTTCGCAACTGCTGGGTTTTCTTCGAAGAACTCACCCAACTTCTCATAGACAATCGTTTGAACAATACCCGTGACTTCACTGCTAACGAGTTTGTCTTTGGTTTGTGAGGAGAATGACGGGTCAGGGTGCTTGACGCTGACGACTGCAGCGAGACCTTCCCGCACGTCTTCACCAGAGAGGGCATCGCCTTTGAGCAGGTTGCGCTTCTTTGCATAGCCGTTAACGCAACTGGTCAAAGCGGTTCGAAGCCCCGACATGTGCGTACCGCCGTCTTTGTTCCGAATGATGTTCGTATAGCAGAGGATTGATTCGCTAAATGCATCGGACCATTGAAGGGCTAATTCTACCGACACAGGGCCTTTTTCTGTTTCTTTTTCGCCTGCAATGGTGATCACTTCGGCGTGCATGACTTCTCTGCGCTCATTCAACTGGGTGACGAACTCGCTCAACCCGCCTTCGTAATGATGGACGACTTCATGGGGCTCTTCTGAGCGGTTGTCGAAAATGGCAATCTCCAATCCTGCATTGAGGAACGATGTTTCCTTAAGGCGCGTATTGATTTGCTCGAAATCGAATTCCGTCACTTCCGTGAAGATCGACAAATCGGGTTTGAATGAAATGATAGTTCCCGTGCCTTCACACGTTCCGGTGATGGCGAGTGGTGCTACGGGTACACCCGCTTCAAAACGTTGAAAATGCGTATTACCGTCTCGATGAATCGTGACGTCCATCCACTGCGAGACTGCGTTCACAGCCGAAACACCAACGCCGTGAAGGCCACCGGATACCTTGTAGGAACTGTTGTCGAACTTTCCACCGGCGTGGAGTTTCGTCATGATCACTTCAGCGGCAGATACGTCGTACTCTTCGTGAATACCGACGGGAATACCTCTGCCGAAATCTTGAACGGAGAGTGAGTCGTCAGGATTGAGCGTGATTTCAATACGCGGAGTGTGACCGGCCAAGTGCTCGTCTACGGAGTTGTCCACGACCTCCCAAATACAGTGGTGGAGGGCCGTTCCGTCGTGAGGGTCGCCAAGGTACATTCCCGGGCGCTTTCGTACTGCCTCGAGGCCTTCAAGAACTTGGATGCTGGATGCGCTATATTCGTCTGACATATGTACTTCTCCGGAGGGCCGTAAGATTGGGTTTTTCGGGAGCGGGAAATGGACGCTGTTTTAGGTGCTTTGGAGGAGGGTTTTGTCCCCGCAGT
>TARA_B100001093_G_scaffold511448_1_pt1 | contig 70542 bp, 74 predicted proteins | sample TARA_B100001093 | Tara Oceans TARA_B100001093 (sample SAMEA2623116) | marine metagenome | biome: marine biome (ENVO:00000447); feature: surface water layer (ENVO:00002042); material: "saline water (ENVO:00002010), including plankton (ENVO:xxxxxxxx)" | depth 5 m | reverse complement strand
CCTGCTGATTACAAATCAGCTGCTCTAGCCAGCTGAGCTACACCGGCAAAATCTCGACTTCTTTCACAAAAAAGTCCGCTATTTCTAACGGACTGCAAATGTATAGAAAAGTTTTTTTTAAATAAAACATTTTTAAGATAAAAAATCACACCATAGATTTGGCCTTCTCTTTATGCTTTATCAGCAGTCTTTCAACTGCATTAGATGCGTTATCAATGGCTTCTTCGAATGATTTACATTGTTTCTTAACGACGATTTGTTCTCCAGGAATTCTCACATCAATCTCAGCAAATTTATTCGTCTTCTCAGAACTATTTTCAATTTTCAATATAAGCTCAACTTTTACAATTCCATCATGGAACTTTAGAAGTTTCTCTAACCGCTTGTGGCTAAAGTCTATAAGATCTTCTTTGGGATTGAAATTTCTAGTTTGAATGTTGACATTCATAGGCTGTAGTATTTAAGGTTAAACGTACTATCAGTATCAATCATTTTCGCCCCTTGGATGCGCATTTTTATGAACTTCCTTAAGGAGCTCGATATCCGCATGTGTATAAATCTGCGTTGCTGCCAATGAACTGTGACCTAGTAACTCTTTTACAGAATTAATATCTGCTCCGTTTTGTAAAAGATGTGTCGCAAAAGTGTGTCGCAATACATGAGGACTTTTTTTTGTCTTTACTGATACTCTATTAAGATAAGAATTTACGATGCGATTTACAAGATTAGGATACATTTTTTGACCCTTGTTAGTTAAGAATAAATAAGAAGCTGAGAAACCTTCAAAAAGATTATTTCTCACTTTTAAATATTTTGATAATTGATTAGAGGTATGATGAATAAGCGGAATGTAGCGTTCTTTATTTCGTTTACCGAGAACTTTTATGGTTCTGGTGCTTAAATCGACATCAATAAGCTTTAAATGAATCAATTCTGATTTTCGAACGCCAGTGCCATAGAGCAACTCTAAGATTGTAATGTCCCTCAACTGTTCATAGTTGTCTTCATCAATTTGGAGATTGAATAAAGCATTAATCTCTTTTTTTGAAAATGGAAGCATTCCCTTTTTTTCCAACTTTAACGACTTGTGATTTTCCATGGGATTACGAGAAATCCATCCTTTGTTCAAGGCAAATCTGAAATACGAATTTAAGGCTGCAGTTTTTCGATTAATACTGCTGTGACTCAATTGCTGTTGCATTAGATGAATCAACCAAACTCTCAATTGACTATAACTTAAGGTATTGATATTTTCAAATGGTATTCCCTTGCATTCAAGAATGTGCAAACAATTCATTAAATCACTTTGATAAGCCTTGATTGTATGAACCGATAAATTCTTTTGTACGATTAAAAATTCAAAATATTGAGTAAGACAAGCTTGATTTCTAGTTTCCAATAGTTTCCCTTATTGAGCTACTAAAATAAAAAATCCCAAGCTTTTGAAACTTGGGATTCTATATCTAGTTCTAAGACAAGGTTAAATTTGTTCTTGATCTCTTAATGTTTGTATATACTGCGCTTTCTGAATTTCTGCTCTTCTACGCACCGAAGGCTTGGTAAACTGCTGTCTACCTCTTAATTGACGCATAGTGCCAGTCCTATCGAACTTACGCTTATATCTCTTAAGAGCTCTATCTATATTTTCACCGTCTTTTACTGGAATAATTAACATTAAAGCACCTCCTTTCTATATTATTAATGTGCAAATATAAAACTAAATTGTACTTATACCAGCTATTTTAAAATATTTTTTGAAATGACTACTTTTTGAATTTCTGATGTCCCTTCTCCTATAGTACAGAGTTTAGCATCTCTGTAGAACTTTTCTACTGGAAAGTCTTTGAGATAACCATAACCGCCATGAATCTGTATGGCATCATTGGCTATTTTAACGCAACTATCTGAAGCATATAATTTACAAATCGCAGAATTCAAGGTCATCTTGCGCTTTTCGTTTTTCAAAAAAGCAGCCTTGTGTAATAACAATTCTGCAGCCTCTATTTCTACACACATATCGGCAAGCTTAAAAGAAATCCCTTGAAACTCGGATATAGGTTTACCAAATTGCGTTCTTTCCTTGGCATATTTAAGCGAGGCTTCGTAAGCTCCTTTGGAAATTCCCAGCGCTAATGCCCCGATTGAAATTCTTCCACCATCTAAAATTTTCATTGATTGAATGAACCCATCACCTACTTTCCCTAGAATATTTTCATGAGGTATTCTGCAGTTTTCAAAAATCATTTCTGCCGTTTCTGAAGCTCTCATACCTAATTTATCCTCTTTTTTACCGTGAGTAAAACCAGGAGTTCCTCGTTCGACGACAAAAGCGGACATTCCATGGGCATCACCTTTTTCTCCAGTTCTTGCAATGACCACTGCTATTTCTCCACTTTTACCATGTGTAATGAAATTTTTTGCTCCGTTGAGGACCCAATGTTCACCATCTCTAATTGCTGTCGTTGCCATTCCTCCAGCATCACTACCTGTATTGTGCTCCGTAATTCCCCATGCTCCAATCCACTCACCAGAAGCTAATTTCGGCAACCATCTCTGTTTTTGCTCTTCATTTCCGAATTCGTAAATGTGATTCGAGCAAAGCGAATTGTGAGCAGCAATTGATAAGCCAATAGACGGATCTACTTTCGTGATTTCTTCAACAATAGTGATATACTCGTGATAAGACAGACCTGCACCACCATACATTTCTGGTATTATTATCCCCATGAAGCCATACTCGCCTGCCTTGTGCAACACTTCTTTAGGAAAAAACTGTGTCTCATCCCAATCTCTAACATTTGGTGCTATGTATTGATGCGCAAATTGCTTGGCCGATTCCCCTACTAGGCGTTGAGTTTCGGAATAATCAAAATTCATAACTCCTTTTAATTCTGTAATCATAACTCTGGCTTTATATACAAAGATAAAAGATAAAAATCATATTTGTTTAATCTTTTTTTAAAAAAGTTAGTCAAACTATCTGTCGATTCCGAACTACTTTTTGCTCGAAATTCTAAATATTCATCAATTAAGTTTTCATTCAAAAATGGATATCGTTTGAATTCATACGAATTCGCATCCTTTAGCTGAATCTTTTTCACCTTTAAAATATCTAAAGTAAAGTACTTCTTAATACTATCCACTATATTTTCTTTTAAACCATAAACTGCGCCTAATTGCTCGATATCAACAAATCCTCCAAGTCTTTTCCTGAATTTTATAATTCTGTTTGAATATACAGAACCAATGCCCTGAATACGTTTTAATTGTGAGGTATCTGCACTATTAATTTCACCCAAAAGTTTAAGGGGGTGATTTTTGTTGTCTAGACCAGAGGGAGGTCTATTTTGTTGAAATGCTGTGGGAAAATTTGACGTTTTTTGGTCTTTCAAATTCGATTTTAACTTCAAATCGAGCTCTAGGACCTGTATCGTATAACGAGGCTTAGTTAGCTCTAGAACTTTAATTATTTCTCGTTTTAGATGAAATAAAAAGAATAAAACCAGCAGTACTAAAAAAATTCCCTTTCGTTCATGAGAATTGAAGCGAAAGGGAATTTTATAATTCATCAACAGTCTACCTACTAACCTTTAATCGCTTTTAAATAAGTTCTTAAGAGTTCTTTTACTTCTGGGAACAAAAAGTAAAGTCCAATCATATTTGGAAAGACCATAGCGAAAATCATAGCATCAGAAAATGCCCAAATACTATCCATACTTGCCGCAGCACCAATCACAATAAAAACAAGAAATAAAAACTTGTACGTAAGGTCTGTGCGTCTTCCTCTACCAAATAAAAATTTCCAAGATTGTAACCCGTAATAAGACCATGAAATCATTGTAGATACAGCAAATAAAACCACCGCTACAGTCAAGAATATGTTAGAGTAAGGAATGTAATTGGCAAATGCTTTACTTGTAATTCCAGCTCCTTCGTATTTTAATCCATCGATTATAACAACTCCATCAACTCCACCGTACTCAAAATATCCACCCATATTGAAAATGACAATGACTAAAGCAGTCATTGAGCAGATTACGACAGTATCGATAAAGGGCTCTAACAGCGCAACAAGACCTTCAGAAGCTGAGTATTTTGTTTTAACTGCGGAATGCGCAATGGATGCCGATCCAGCTCCGGCTTCATTAGAAAAGGCAGCTCTCCTAAAACCTATAAGTAGCACCCCAATAACTCCTCCAACGCCAGCAGCTCTTGGATTAAATGCCTCTCTGAAAATAATACCAATGGCATCATCGATTAAGGCGAAATTGCTCAAAATGATGTACAAACAAGCTACGATATATAAGACCGCCATAAAAGGAACGATCTTTTCAGTCACAGAGGCAATTCTCTTAATTCCACCAATAATAATTATACCAACTAAAACAGCTAAAACTAATCCAATCATTGTACCTGCTATTGTGCTTTCTAATCCTAGAAGTTCCTTCAATACAATTGTAGCCTGATTCGATTGGGCAGCATTACCTCCTCCAAAAGATCCACCAATACAAAAAACAGCGAATAATGCAGCAGCTACTTTACCTAATCGGACAAAGCCTTTATTAGCCAGTCCTTTTTTTATGTAATACATAGGTCCTCCAAAGACCACACCATTTTCATCTACGTCTCTATATTGAACACCTAGGGTGCATTCTACAAATTTTGTAGACATTCCTAAAAGCCCGCAAATGATCATCCAAAATGTTGCACCCGGACCTCCTAATGCGATAGCTAGAGCAACCCCGGCAATATTTCCATTACCTACAGTTCCCGATACAGCGGTGGCCAGAGCCTGAAAATGGCTCACCTCACCCTCTTCGCTTTCATCTTTTATAGTGTCTGTGAGATCCCCATCAACCTCATTCACTTCTGATTTGTGCACTCCTCCTTGACCTTCAAGTTCATCGTATTTTCCGCGCACTACATTGATAGCGGTTCCGAAGTGTCTAATATTAGGGAAGCCGAAATAGATCGTGAAAAACAACGCACTTCCTACGAGAAGAATTAGCACGAAAGGTGTGCCAAAGACTGGAAAAAAGATTACGGTATTGAAAAAGTCAGAAACAGGTTTAAACGCCTGATCTACTTTTTGATCGAAGCCTACTTCTTGTGCAACTGCACTCAAACTCATACTGACAAAGAACAAGAAACTCAATAATTTTTTCATAATTAGGTGTTTTAAATAACAAGAGCCCAAAGTAACAAATTATTCTAGAGGCACATGCTTAACTCATTACTTTTTTGGGAAATTAAAACACATCTAATGCTAAAAAAAAGCAGTTCACACTTCAAATTATAAATCGAATACAGAATTTCTTTTGGTGTAGACCATGTCTTTGATTTTTATCCAAAACGCAAAGAAAAGATACAATGCAAAACCAAAGCCTAGGGTGACAAAAGTCAAATAAATAAAACTGAGTCGAACCACCCGCGCTCGAATACCCCATCTCTCTGCAATTCTTTGACAGACTTCAAAACCTCTTCTTTGGGCAAAATGTATGAGGTGATACAATTTAGAATTGACATTCATCAATGCACTAATTCTCCATTCCACTCCAACATTCCACAGGCTAAATTGTAGGTGTTTACAATTCCATTGTGATTAAAAACAGCACAAGCCTGACCTGAACGCTTTCCAGAACGACAGTAGATGTAATAATTTTTTGACTTATCAAGACCTTCTAAGGATTTCATAAAATCTTGTGGCTCATAAATATCCATGTGAATAGAACGCTCAACAAAACCCTCAGCTCGTTCTTCGGTGGTTCTCACATCTACAATAACTGCATTGTCATCTTTTGACAATTGATTTACCCATTTCTCTTGACTTAAATCTGACATTTCATCTTTTTTTCAAAATTAATAGTCCTCAATGAATTCTTCATTGAATTTATTCGTTATTTCCAATAAATCTTCTTCCTCTAAAACACCTTGATAAAGCACTGTTTTGTCTCGACCTGTAAAAAGAGTTACCGGTAAACCTGCTTTCCAATTTTCATCAATTGCTTGATACCAATTATTGCGTTTAGGTTTATCCAATAAATAGATTTCAGATTTAAGATTTAATTTTTTGAGCATCCTTGGCACTCTGGTCTCCCATAAATTTTTACGATCGACATTTACAAATTTCAAATTGAGTTCATGTTTTAGAGCAAATTGTTCAATTAAAGGCATTTCTGCAATACATGGTGCGCACCATGTGGCCCAAAAATTATATACGGTTGGTTTTTCTTTTTGCCGGGTTTTATTAATAGTACTTGTAAATTCCTCTATAGTTATGACTTGAACATCCTTTGATTTAGAATTACACGAAATTAAAGTCAATAATACCAGTACTACGATTATTATTCTGCGCATAGTCAAAAATACAATGCACTTTCAATATGTGCTATCTTTACCAAAAAAAGACTATGAAAAGTGAAATTCTCGTTTCTCGAGAGTGGCGATACTCGGTCAAAAAGTACGACAAGTCTAAAAATATTGAAGTCGAAGACCTAGAGCTCATTTTAAAGGCTATCAATCTAGCTCCCACATCATACGGACTGCAACCCTTTAAAATTATCCATGTTAAGGGAGATAAGGTAAGAGCTGAACTGAAAACAGCAGCCTATAATCAAGGCCAAATAACAGATGCTTCAGATTTGTTGGTTTTTGCGCATGCAACCGTTGTTCATCCCATGATTATTGACCGTTATTTCAATAATCTTATAATTAAGAGGAAGCCAAATTTAAAAGAGGTAGAATCCTATAAAAATCGTGTAACAGAGACTTTGACAAAATGGCCTGAAGCCCAACAAGCTGCATGGTGTGACAAACAAATGTATATCGCTATGTCATATGGCTTACAGGCTGCTTCAGACTTGCGCATTGACAGCTCCGCTATAGAGGGTTTTGATCAACAACGCTTTGCTGAAATTCTAAACATCAACATCGCTTTATGGAAACCAACAGTATCTCTTACACTAGGATATCGAAGTGAAAATGACAGCTCTCAACATTTGACAAAAGTTCGATTAAGTGAAAATGAATTGATTCATACTTTTGAATAAACGATTACTAAAAAGTATTTGCACTTAGTCAATATGTTTCTATATTAGCATCTATTATGAAAAAAATCAAAAATATTTGGTGGTGGAGAAGTGCACAGTAGTGTAGTGATCTCGTCTTACCATTTATTTAAAAAAGGCTTGTCATCACGACAAGCCTTTTTTAATTCTTAAAATAGCACATATGTTTAAATTAAAGACCAACTATAAGAAAATCATATCAGACATTCTTACCCCTGTTAGTATTTATTTGAGACTAAGAGATAAGTTTCACAATGCTATACTTTTAGAAAGTAGTGATTACCATGCCAATGACAATAGTTTTTCATACATCTGCTTTAATCCGATTGCACAGTTCAGTGTGAACAACGAAGAAATTAAAATCAACTATCCTGAGGGTGAGGTAATTTCTAAACCTATTTTGAATCGGAGTGATGTCCTGATAAATTTAGATGAATTCAAAGCACAGTTTGAATCTGATGATTTAGACTTTAAATTTATTTATAACGGTCTATTTGGATACATGAATTACGATGCGGTTCGGTATTTTGAAGACATTGACATCGATGTAAACCATTCAGAAATACCAGATGTTTACTACGCAGCCTACAGGTATATCATCGCGATTGATCACTTCAAAAATGAAACCTATCTTTTTTCTCATGATCTTAAAGAAGAGAATCGGTTGGATGAGATTGAACAAATTATAAACTCAGGTATTCAAGGCCAATATAAGTACCATAATGTTGGTCATAACTCAACTACTACTTCAGATGAAGAATTTAAGGTGCTAGTTGATAAAGCCAAAGAACACTGCAAAAGAGGAGATGTTTTTCAATTGGTTCTCTCGCGAAGATTTTCACAACAATTTAGAGGTGATGAATTCAATGTATACAGGGCACTGAGATCGATTAATCCTTCGCCGTACTTGTTTTATTTTGACTACGGTAATTTTAAAATTTTTGGTTCTTCACCAGAAGCTCAGATAATAATAAAGGATGATCAAGCTGAAATTCACCCAATAGCAGGCACCTATAAAAGAACAGGTAATGATGAGAAAGATGCCGTACTAGCTAGAGAATTGGCCGAGGACGAAAAAGAAAACGCTGAGCATGTGATGCTTGTTGATCTGGCTAGAAATGATTTAAGTCGAAACGGACATGCTGTAGAAGTTAAAACCTATAGAGAGGTTCAGTATTTTTCGCATGTCATTCATTTGGTTTCAAAGGTCATAGGCAAAATTAAATCAGGGACGTCGAGTTTAAAGATAGTCGCAGATACTTTTCCAGCCGGAACGCTTAGCGGCGCTCCAAAACACATGGCTATGACATTGATTAATAAATATGAATCTATGCCTCGAGGCTATTACGGTGGTGCAATTGGATTTATGGATTTCAAAGGTAATTTTAACCATGCCATTATGATTCGTACTTTTTTGAGTCATCAACAAAAATTGCATTACCAAGCTGGAGCAGGAATTGTGGCTGCTTCAGATTCTCGCTCAGAACTTCAAGAAACATATAATAAATTAGGGGCCCTCAACAAGGCTTTAGAAATCGCAGAAAATTTATAAGCAGGGCATGAAGATTAAAGTAGTTCTTATTGACAATTACGATAGTTTCGCTTACAACTTAGTCCATTATCTCAACGAGTTGAACTGCGAGGTTACTGTTTTTAGAAACGACAAATTTAAAATTGAAGATCTAGAAGAGTTTGATAAAATTCTACTTTCTCCTGGACCTGGTATACCTGAAGAGGCAGGCTTGCTCAAAGAAGTCATTGCGCATTACAAAACATCAAAATCCATTATGGGTGTTTGTTTGGGTCATCAGGCCATTGCAGAAGTTTTTGGAGGTCAACTCATCAATTTAACTGAGGTGTATCACGGCATTGCATCATCCATCTCAGTCAAAGAAAAGGAAGGTATTTTTCAGGGCTTAGAAGATCGCATTCAAGTGGGAAGGTATCACTCATGGGTGGTAGACCCCGGTTCTATTCCTGAATTAGAAATCACGGCGGTGGATGACTTAAATTATGTAATGGCCTTTCGTCATCAAAGCTTAAATATTGTTGGGGTGCAATTTCATCCGGAATCTGTCCTAACTCCGACGGGTAAAAAAATGCTATCTAACTGGTTATCATTATGAAAAAAGTATTAAATCAACTTATTAATCACGAGTCCTTGACTAAGGAACAAGCCAGATCGATATTAATCAATATTGCCTCTGGTACTTATAATTCTCATCAAGTTGCTGCCTTTATGACTGTATATATGATGCGTAGTATTGATGTGCAAGAGCTTGAAGGATTTAGAGATGCGCTGCTAGAACTATGCGTTACTGTTCCCTTGGAAGATTACAACCTTATTGATTTATGTGGTACTGGAGGAGACGGAAAAGACACATTTAACATTTCAACTCTGGCCTCTTTTGTAACAGCTGGAGCTGGAGTTCAAGTGAGTAAACACGGTAATTATGGAGTAAGTTCAAAATGCGGAAGTAGCAATGTCCTTGAATCTTTAGGTGTTGCCTTTAGCAACGACGGTGACTTTTTAAAAAAATGTGTCGATGAGGCTGGAATCTGTGTTTTACACGCTCCATTATTTCATCCTGCGATGAAAAATGTAGCCCCAATACGAAAAGACCTAGGAGTAAAAACTTTTTTTAATATGCTCGGACCAATGGTAAATCCCGCTTTTCCTAAAAATCAAATGGTTGGGGTTTTCAGTTTAGAACTGGCTCGAAAATACGGTTATCTCTATCAAAACACTGATAAATCTTACGCCATTGTGCACGCTTTGGACGGTTATGACGAAATTTCATTGACAGGAGGCTCGAAAATCATTACGCCTCAAAGTGAATCGATCATCCACCCATCAATATTTGGATTAGATAACGTTGAAGCGACTGCGATAATAGGAGGTGAAACCGTAGAAGATTCTGCTAAGATTTTCACTGCTATTCTCAACGGAAATGGTAGTCAGGCTCAAAACCAAGTTGTTTGTGCTAACGCTGCCGTTGCTATTACTGCTGTTGAACACTGTTCGTTAAATGCGGCTTATGAAAAGGCAGAGCAATCTCTTATGGAAGAAAAAGCATTGAAAACACTTAATAAATTACAAGCTCTAAGTGCTGAATTATGAATATTTTAGAACGGATTACAAAGACGAAAAAAGCGGAAATACAGGCTAAAAAAGGCTTGTTTAGTAGTTCATTTTTAGAACAATCAACTCTATTTAATAGGTCGACTTTAAGTATTTCAAAAGCACTTAAAAAATCCTCCTCTGGAATTATTGCAGAGCACAAAAGAAGGTCTCCTTCAAAAGCAGTCATTAATCAATCGCATCAATTGCTAGATGTCATTAGTGCATATCAAGCAAATGGAGCGACAGCGATTTCAGTTTTGACTGACACCAATTATTTTGGAGGTTCTTTAGAAGATTTATTCTTGGCTAAAAGTATTGCCTCTGTCCCCCTGCTCCGAAAAGACTTTGTCATCGACCCTTATCAAATAACCGAAGCCAAGGCGTTTGGCGCAGACTTCATTCTGCTTATCGCCAGTATTTTAGACAAAGTCCAAATTCAAGAATTCACTGCTTTTGCACACAAATTAAATTTAGAGGTACTTCTTGAAGTCCACAGTTTGGAAGAATTAGAAGCTTCCTATATCGAGGAGATTAATGTAGTCGGAGTAAACAATAGAAACTTGAAGACATTTGAAGTGGATCTCAACACTTCATTTGATATCGCTAAGGCTTTAGATCCTCATAAAGTGAAAATTTCAGAGAGTGGACTGAACGACACTCAATCGATTATAAACCTAAAAAAGGCAGGCTATAATGGTTTCTTAATAGGGGAAATGCTAATGAAAAATAACGCTCCTGGTATTGCTCTAAAGCAACTTATTGAACATAGCTAATGAGACAAGTCGAGCTGAAAATATGCGGTATGAGAAATAATGTGCAGCAAGTCGCTGCACTTAAGCCAGACTATTTAGGCTTTGTTTTTTGGGAATCTTCAAGCCGCTTTTACGATTTGCCTCTTATTGAAGAATTAGATCACAACATTAAAAAAGTGGGGGTTTTCGTAGATGCTAATCTAGACTTCATTTATCAAACCGCATTAAACTACGAGCTGGATTATCTTCAATTACACGGTCGTGAATCAACCGATTATCTCATAGCACTTCAAGCAAGAATTCCTGAACGCGTTGGCCTTATAAAAGCATTTGCTCTAGACCAGGAATTTGATTTTGAAGGGTTAAAAGCCTACGAGTCACTTTGTGATTATTTCTTGTTTGACACTAAGGGAAAACTTCCAGGTGGTAATGGAACACAATTTGATTGGAGTATTTTGAGATCCTATTCCTGTAAACATCCTTTTTTTCTAAGTGGTGGAATAGGAATGTCCTCTCTTAATGTACTCGAAGAATTTTTGGATTCAGCACAATCAAAATATTGTAGCGCCATAGATGTAAATAGTAAATTCGAAGAAGAACCGGGTACAAAAAACACAACTCAATTGAAACAATTTATAGAACAATTAATCCCTTAAATTATGTCGAAATACCTCGCAGATGAAAATGGATATTACGGAGCATTCGGAGGTGCATTTATTCCGGAGATGCTATATCCAAACACCGAAGAATTAAGAGTTCATTATCTCGAAATAATGGAGCGCGATTCTTTTCAAAAAGAATTTAAACATTTGCTTAAAGACTACGTCGGAAGACCTACTCCTTTGTATTACGCTAAAAGATTATCCGCAACTTATGGCACCAAAATATATTTGAAACGAGAAGATTTATGTCACACCGGAGCGCATAAGGTCAACAACACCATTGGACAAATCTTAATAGCAAAAGCACTTGGCAAGAAAAGAATCATCGCCGAAACAGGTGCAGGGCAGCACGGTGTAGCTACTGCTACTGTATGTGCTCTTATGGGAATTGAATGTGTCATTTATATGGGTGAAATTGATATTTCAAGACAAGCACCAAACGTAGCACGCATGAAACTTTTGGGAGCAACCGTTAGAGCTGCAACTTCAGGTAGTAAAACGCTGAAAGATGCTACGAACGAAGCTATTCGTGATTGGATTAACAACCCAGTTGACACACATTATATTATTGGTTCAGTAGTAGGGCCGCATCCCTACCCCGATATGGTTGCCCGATTTCAATCAGTCATCTCCGAAGAGACTAAGAAACAACTCCTTGAAAAAGAAGGAACAGAGAATCCTAACCATGTAATTGCCTGTGTAGGCGGAGGAAGTAATGCAGCAGGGCAATTTTATCATTACCTCGATCGAGAAGATGTAAATATAATAGCGGTAGAAGCAGCTGGTAAAGGAGTACATAGCGGTGAGAGTGCAGCTACCTCAGCCTTGGGAAAAGTTGGGATTATACACGGAAGCAAAACGCTTTTAATGCAAACTAATGATGGACAAATAACAGAACCACATTCCATCTCTGCTGGGCTAGATTATCCAGGAATTGGACCTATGCACGCTCATCTTTACAGCAGTAAACGTGCTAAATTTGTTTCTATTACAGATGCTGAAGCCATGGCTGCTGGAAAACGACTCTCTATATTAGAGGGAATCATTCCAGCCATAGAAACAGCACATGCATTTGCCGTTCTTGAACATGAAACCTTCAAGGCAGATGATATTATCATTTTTAATTGTTCTGGTCGCGGAGATAAAGATTTACAAACCTATATAGACTACTTCGAATTATGAGCAAAAGAATCATTGAGCTGTTCGATACAGATAAGAAATTGGTATCCATCTATTTCACAGCAGGATTTCCAAAATTAAACGACACTGTTGAAATCATTGAAAATTTAGAAAAAGCTGGAGTAGATCTCATCGAAATTGGACTTCCATTTTCAGATCCCTTAGCAGATGGACCAACTATTCAAGAGAGCTCAACTAAGGCGCTACACAATGGTATGACTACCGAATTATTATTTGAACAGTTGTCTAACATTAGACAAAAGGTCAAAACTCCCCTCATTATTATGGGATATTTCAATCCTGTGATGCAATACGGAGTTGAATCTTTTTGTCAGAAATGCGAGGAAATAGGAATTGATGCTCTTATTCTTCCAGACTTACCGGTTCGTGAATACCAGTTGCATTATAAAGAAATCTTCAATCGCCACGGTTTGGATCTTATTTATTTAATAACACCTCAGACCCCAGAAGAACGCATTCGAGGAATTGATGAAATGAGTAACTCCTTTATTTATATGGTCAGCTCGTCTTCTACTACTGGAGCGAAAGCAGGTTTTAGCATAGAAAACCAAGAATATTTCAAAAAAATTGCAGAAATGAAACTCAAAAATCCCACCCTAGTAGGTTTTGGGATTAGTGACAAAAACAGTTTTGATCAGGCTACAGCATATAGCCAAGGAGCAATTATTGGATCTGCCTTTATCAAGCACGTCGAAAATAAAGGGATAAACCAAATTTCAACCTTTGTTCAAAAATTAAACTCATGAAAAAACAACAGCTTCGAATGATTATCCTCTTGGTTTTAACTTTAGGACTTGCGCCTTATAGTCCTGAGCCACATCTCTTTGGGAAAATACGATGGGTAATAAGTGGAGCCGTGGGAATGAAGCCTATGGATTGGTTTGATTTGGTGCTGCATGGATTTCCTTTTATTTTGTTATTAGCGTATCTTGTTTTGACTGTTTGTAAAAAAGAATCATCATGATCAAAAAATACTCCTTCCACTTTTTACTGTTTTTTTGCTTACAACTGAATGCTCAAGATTTAGCTCAAAGCCAATTGCACACTAAGGTTAGAAATGCCATTATAGAATTAAAATCTTTTGTCGCACTTCCAAACGACGCACAGTTCAAAGATGATATTGACAATAATCTATTTTGGCTTCGAAAGGCTTTTGAACGAAGAGGATTTAATACTGCACAATTGCCAAGCGAAAATCTTGATTTGTTCTTTGCAGCAACCCCATTTGTAGAAAATAAACCAACGCTTCTATTCTATATGCACCTAGATGGCCAATCTGTTGAACCCGCAAAGTGGGATCAACCTGATCCTTATCAAATGGTGATTAAAAAACCCTTAAAGGAGCAATTTAAGTCCACTACCATGCAAGATCTAGATGAACAAGATCAACTGCCTATGGACTGGAGATTATTTGGAAGATCTACCTCAGACGACAAAGGACCCATTGTAATGTTTCTGCAGGCTATTGATTTGATTCGTGAAAATCAGCGTAGTGTTCCATTTAACATAAAGGTCATTCTTGATGGAGAAGAAGAAAAAGGGAGCAAACCTCTCAAAGGAGTTGTGATAAAGAACAAAGAATTATTAGCCGCTAATTATTTAATTATTGCGGATGGGCCAGGCCACAGATCGGGTCTGCCCACAATAGTTTATGGTTGTCGAGGTATAACTACACTTAGTTTGACCACATACGGACCTATTTTACCTCAACACAGTGGTCATTACGGCAATTACGCACCCAATCCTGCTTTAGATTTAAGCCAACTTCTAGCGGGTATGAAAGACAGAGAAGGAAGAGTATTAATTGACGGATATTATCAAGGCATCACTGTAGACGAAGAAACTGAAGCCATATTAAGAGAAGTTCCTGATGACGATCAGCAAATTAAAAATCAATTACAGATTGGACGAACAGATCTAGTGGGTTCGTTTTATCAAGCCTCTCTGCAATATCCATCATTGAATATTAGAGGATTGCAATCGGGCTGGGTAGGCAATAATGTGAGAACCATCGTTCCAAATATAGCAACAGCTGAAATAGACCTTAGATTAGTACCGGAGTCAGACGGTAATCGACTCAAAGCTTTAGTTAAAGATTATATCAAAAATCAGGGCTACACCATAATAGAAGAAGACCCTTCCCAAGAACAGCGACTTCAAAACAATCGATTGATAAAAATTGGTGAACGCGGGGTAACTGACGCTTTTAGAACAGAATTAAATCATCCTTTCGGACTTCATATCAAATCCATGCTCGAATCTGAGTTTAACGAAGATGTGGTGCGAATTCGAATTATGGGCGGAACTGTTCCTATAGCAGCATTTATCAACACCTTGGATATTCCTGCTTTTATTTTACCTATGGTAAATCACGACAACAATCAGCACAGTCCAAATGAGAATTTGAAAATAGGACAATTGGCCTACGGCATCAGTACATATTATAGACTCTTAACTGAGCCCTTTACCGAATAAATCTATGGTGTTTATTCCTCTAAAACAATAATTAAATCGTCAGATTCAACCAAGGTACCTGCCTTTAAAACGATTTCTTTTATCGTTCCCTCTTTTGGAGCGGTTACCGTAGTTTCCATTTTCATGGCTTCAAGCACAAACAAAGGTGTATTGGCTTGAATCGTTTGTCCTTTTTTTACCAATATGTTCGAGAGCAATCCTTGTAACGGAGAGCCTACTTGCCATTCATTGTCTGCATCGGCTTTTTGATTTTGTGCGCTTTCAGTAACAATCGACTGGTCTTTGACTCTAATATGTGAGAGCTGACCGTTGATTTTAAAGAATAAATCGACCATTCCGTTTTCATCTGGTTTTCCCACGAGCTGCAATTGGACTAATACGTTTTTCCCTTTTTCGATCGTCACTAAAATTTCCTCCCCTATTTTCATTCCAAAGAAGAAATTTTTGGTTGGAATAACCACGACATTTCCAAATTTTAAATGGTGCTGATAGGCGTCTTCAAAAACTTTTGGATAGAGTTGGTAAGACAAGAAATCTGTCATTTCCAAAGCCCTTCCCATACCAGCTGAGAATTTTCTTTTAAACTTCTTAAACTCTTTCTCGGTATCTAAGGCTGCAATATGAGCGTTTGGACGATCGGCATAAGGCTTTTCGTCTTTCAAAATTACCTTCTGTAAATCAGGGTCAAATCCACCTAAAGGTTGTCCTAAATCACCTCTAAAGAAGCTTTTGACAGAATCTGGAAAAGCAATGTTCTGTCCTTTGGTTAAGACTTCCTCAGCTGTGATTCCATTACTGATTAGGTATTGAGCCATGTCTCCAACTACCTTAGAACTCGGCGTTACTTTAATAATATCACCAAAGAGCTTATTGACCTCAGCATACATTTCTGTGACCTCAGGAAACTTATCCTCTAATCCTAGAGCAATGGCCTGACCCTTTAAATTTGAATATTGCCCTCCTGGAATTTCATGCGTATAGACTTCACCAGTTCCCGATTTTAGTCCAGATTCAAATGGGAAATAATAAGACCTTATGGTTTCCCAATATCTCGAATGTTCTGCCAAAGAATCCGAATTCATTTGACGCTCTCGCGGATGATACCTCATCATTTCTACCACCGAATTGAAATTGGGTTGAGAGGTCAAACCTGATAAACCTCCAAGAGCAACATCTACGATATCTACCCCCGCTTCAATCGCTTTTAAATAAGTAGCTGTTTGGATTGAAGAAGTGTCGTGTGTATGAAAGTGAATAGGCAAGACTACGGTATCTCTGAGCGCCTGAACAAGCTCGTAAGCCGCATCTGGCTTTAATAGGCCGGCCATATCCTTTAATCCAATGATATGGGCTCCTGCATTCTCGAGGTCCTTAGCCATTTGCAGGTAATAGTCTAAGGTGTATTTCTTTTGATCCGTATTTCTGAAGTCGCCAGTATAGCAAATTGTTCCTTCAGCTATACCCCCAGTATATTTGCGCACATGTCCTATACAGGGTGCTATGGATTCCATCCAGTTGAGGGAGTCGAAAATTCTAAAGACATCAAGACCTGTTTCAAAAGATTGCTCGACAAATTTGGCGATAATATTGTCTGCATAAGCCTTGTAACCTACAGCGTTTGAGCCTCTTAACAACATTTGTGTTAAGACGTTTGGCATAGCCTTTCTGAGTAAGGCCAAACGCTCCCATGGGTTCTCTTTTAAAAATCTCAAACAAACATCAAAGGTTGCTCCACCCCAAATTTCCATGGAGAAGATTTCTGGATTTTGTTTTGCATAAGACTCAGCGACTGCCATCATGTCAAAAGTTCTCATACGTGTCGCCAAAAGACTCTGATGAGCATCTCGCATGGTGGTATCTGTATAATGTACTTTGTGATCTGCCCTTAGCCATTTAGAGAACTCATCTGGACCGATTTCGTTAAGCAAATCTTTTGTCCCATGAGGATAGGCAAACTTTGGCGTATCTGGTATGCTGATTTTGGGTAGTTCAATATTTTTTGAAATGCTCTTATTAGCTAAATCCGGATTACCATTCACTATGGTTTCTGCCAAAAATCGCACCAACTTATTCCCTCTATCCGCAGATTCTTCTAAATCAAACAAGGAAGGATTGTGTTCAATAAAATTTACCGTTATACTGCCTTCTCTAAAAGCTTGGTGCTGCAGTAACTTTTGCAAAAACGGAATATTAGTTTTTATGCCTCGTATTCTGAATTCCTGTAAGGCTCTCAACATTCTTTTGATCGCATCTTCAAGTGTTCTTGCTTGAGCCGAAACTTTAACTAACATAGAGTCAAAGAAAGGTGAAATGCGTACTCCTTGATAAATACTACCTGCATCGAGACGAATTCCAAATCCAGAGGCAGATCTATACGTAGTCACCACACCGTAATCTGGTTTAAAGTTATTGGCAGGATCTTCACTTGTAATTCTACACTGAAGAGCATAACCATAGCAACCTATTTCTTCTTGAGATCCAATATTTATTTGTGTGTCAGAAAGCTTGTATCCACTTGCAATAAAGAGCTGTGTTTTTACCAGATCAATATGAGTGATCATCTCTGTAACAGTGTGTTCGACCTGAATTCTCGGATTTACTTCAATGAAATAAATACTTTCATCTTGGTCGACAAGAAATTCTACCGTTCCAATATTATTGTAATCTACTGCTTTACAAATCTTTTGAGCGTAATTGTAAAGTGCTTCTTTAGTCTCTTCTTTGAGATATAGCGAGGGTGCAAATTCAATGACTTTTTGATAACGTCTTTGAACTGAACAATCTCGTTCGTACAAATGAACCATGTTACCATGCGTATCGGCAACAATTTGTATTTCAATATGCTTTGGATTTTCTATGAATTTTTCTAGAAAAACAGTAGAATCTCCAAAAGCGTTTTGGGCTTCTCGTCTCGCTTCCATGTACGCTTTTTCCAATTCCTGATCTGAGCGAATCACGCGCATTCCTCTGCCACCACCTCCAGAGGCCGCCTTTAACATGATAGGGTAACCAATTTCTGCTGCTTCTCTTAACGCGATTTCAACCCTACTCAATTCGCTCTCACTTGATTTAATGATAGGTACTTGCTCTTGAAGGGCGACTTCTTTGGCCGTAATTTTATCACCTAGTGCTCTTAATACAGAAACCTTGGGGCCTACGAAAATAATACCTGCGTTTTCACAAGCTTCAGCAAACTGTGCGTTTTCAGATAGAAATCCATATCCAGGATGTATAGCATCCACCTTAGATTCAATCGCGACGCTGATAATTTCATCAATATCGAGATATGGTTTTAAGGGATCTTCGTCTTTCCCAATTTGATAGCTCTCGTCTGCCTTGTATCTGTGAAGTGAATACCTGTCTTCATAGGTGTAAATACCAACTGTTTTAATACCTACCTCTACACATGCTCTGAAAATTCGAATAGCAATTTCACCTCTATTCGCGACGAGTACTTTTTGAATCATTTGATGACGGAAAAATTAAATTGGGAGTAAAGAAACAAACATCAACGCACAAAGACCGGATGTAGCTCATCTTTTGAATATTCCTCAGAATATGCATATCTTTCTTTAGAAAATCCTAAAATATCTTCAATATTTTTAGCATTATTCTCGATAAGATATCGAGACATCATTCCTCTGGCCTTTTTGGCAAAAAAACTGATTGTCTTTAGACTGCCATTTTTAAAGTCCTTAAACTCGGGATGCACAACCTTATTTTTTATACTTTTAAAATCAATGGCGGCACTGTACTCTTTGCTGGCTAAGTTCACAAGCGTTTCGTCGTTTTCCATTAAATCGTTGAGTTTTTCGGTCAAAATTGGTTTCCAATACGCAACCAAACTAGCTGCCTTTGCTACCTTCATGCTCGTTCCCATTTCAAGACGATAAGCTTGAATCAAGTCAAGTGGTTTAAGCATACCGTATAGACCTGAAAGTATAAAAAGCATCTCTTGCATTCTTGCAATTTCTTCTTCTTTAAATGAATAAGCTTCTAAGCCTTTATAAACATCACCGTTAAAAGCAAAAACGGCTTGTCTAGAATACCCACTTGTCATTGGCCATTTGAATTGCTGGTTTCGCTCCCAATTTAGCGCAGCAATTTTGTCTGAAATTTTCATTTTGTCTTTGAGCTCTGAAGTTTTCAAAGATTTCAATTGCTGATGAACTTCTTTTACAGCTGTTTCAAACATTAAATCAGAGTGATTTGATACTGGAACTGGTGTTTCAAGATCTAAAGATTTAGCAGGTGAAATGATCATTTTCATAAGGGTCTATTTTGTGTATATTCTCTCCATTTGGCTAAACAAGCACTGAAATCCTCTGGAAGTTCTACTCTAAAGTACATTTTTTCAAGTGTTTTAGGATGAATAAAGCCAAGAGATTCAGCATGAAGTGCCTGACGGTTTAAAAGTTTAAAGGTATTTTCTACAAACTGTTTATACTTGGTAAATGAGGTTCCTTTTAAAATGCGATTTCCTCCATAGCGTTCATCGTTAAAAAGCGGATGACCAATATGCTTCATATGGGCTCTTATTTGATGTGTTCTACCTGTTTCTAAACGACAGGAAATCAAACTTAAATAACCAAGAGATTCTATTTTATTAAAATGAGTTACAGCGTGTTTACCTATGCTCCCATCTTCATAAACATCCATCTGAAGTCGGTTCTTTAAGCTTCGTCCGATATAACCTTCTACGGTTCCATAATCCTCTTTTAAATCTCCCCAAACAAGAGCAATGTACTTACGTTCTATAGACTTATCTAAAAACTGTTTAGCCAAATGTGTCATGGCTAATTCTGTTTTGGCCACAACCAAAAGTCCAGAGGTATCTTTGTCAATTCGATGTACTAAACCTGGTCGATCAGAAGAATTCATGGGTAATTCTTTTTTGACGTGATGTAAAACCGCATTTACCAAAGTACCCGAATAATTTCCATGACCTGGGTGAACTACCATACCAGCTTTTTTATTGACTACCATAAGATGGGTGTCTTCGTAAACAACATCTAGCGGAATATCTTCTGCCAAAAGCAGAAATTCGTATGGAGGGTGTTTAAAAAGCACTTGAACTTTTTGGCCTGACTTGACTTTGAAATTGGATTTTACAGGATGTCCATCAACCCAAATATTGCCATTTTTAGCAGCCTGTTGTATTTTATTTCGAGTTGCATTTTCAATAAAATTCATCAGAAATTTATCTACTCTTAGCGGCTCTTGACCTTTTGAAGCTTCAAATAGGTAGTGCTCGTGCAATTCGTTAAATTCCGGATTAACTTCAATTCCACTCATGAACTATACATCTTAACGCTGACCGTTTCCACAAACAAGGATAACATCAGAGGCTTTTTGAATTAAAGTTCCCGGAGAAATTCTACGCCCATTTTGTTTGACATGGTATACCATTTCTTTTCCAATTTCTGGAATGTATTCTACATCGACCACATTTAATCCTACCGAAGATAATTTAGCAATCGCTGACCTTCTAGTAATTTGAATGACGTTAGGCAGACTCACCTTTGAATAGCCTGAAGGATTCAGCGTAACATAGATTTTGCGATTTTCCTTAACCTGTTTTCCTGGTTTGGGGTTTTGGTCTACTACTGCTCTTTTAGGAAAATTAGGATTATAGGCCGCAGAATCCATTACTTCGAATCGCAATTTTAAATCTTTGGTTTTTTGAGTGAGTTCTTGTACAGACATTTTCTCAAAATTTGGAACTTGAATGCTGTCACCGTGATTGGTATACAACTTCAGCCACCCCAAAGTAATCCAAATGACAAAGAACACGAAAAAGAATCCCAATCCTATTTGGATTAAAAACATTCGGCTTTTGAGAAATGACAACAAGGACTTCATAAACATTTTTAAGTCCTCAAAGATAAGAAAACCCTTTATTTTTACTTATTTTGATGAAAATTTGAGCGGATGAAAAAAAACATTGCGGTGGTAATGGGCGGATACTCAGGAGAACAAGAAATTTCCCTGGCAAGTGGCCGAGTTGTAAGCCATCATCTCAACAAAGATAAATTCAATGTCTATCCCATCATTGTCGATACCGATTCTTGGCACTACAAAGACGAAAATCAGCAAATTTACCTTATTAACAAATCCAATTTTAGTCTTCTTTTAAATGGAAAAAGCATTGAGTTTGATGTGGTTTTTAATGCCATTCACGGTAGTCCAGGAGAAGATGGATTGCTACAAGCTTACTTCGATTTAATTGGAGTCAAACACACTAGTTGTGATTTTTATCAAGCCGCCTTGACTTTTAATAAAAGAGACTTATTAGCAATACTTGCTCCACTATCTATTGATATTGCGCCTAGTTATAGCCTCGACAAAGGAGATGAAATTGATACCCCAGCGATTGTAGAAAAAGTAGGGCTACCCTGTTTTGTCAAAGCGAATAAAGCTGGATCGAGCTTAGGTGTTTTAAAAGTTAAAGAAAAAACGCAAATACAAGCGGCTATAACAAATGCCTTTCACTACGATGATGAGATTTTAATAGAATCATTTATTGATGGACGTGAGTTTTCGGTAGGGGTATGTCCCTTAAAAGATGAAATTGTCGCCTTACCCATAACTGAAATTGTTACCGAAAATGAGTTTTTTGATTACGAAGCCAAATACCAGGGGAAAGCACAGGAAATTACCCCTGCAGAGATTGAAGAACCACTCCGACAAAAATTAGCCGAACTCAGTGTTTTTATCTACAAAAAACTAAAACTAAAGGGATTTTGTAGAAGTGAATACATCGTAAAAAATAATCGTGCATTTCTTTTGGAAATCAACACTATCCCTGGATTAACTGCTGAGAGCATTATACCTCAACAGGCTATTGCGCACGGATTGAGTTTAGAGGAATTTTTTGAGTCTGCAATCGATCAAGCACTTAAGCCCTAAATTTTTACTACTTTCAATATATGAAAAAAGGTGTTTTCCCAGGATCATTTGATCCTTTAACTTCTGGACATTTGGATATCATTGAGCGAGGGTCAGCACTTTTTGATAAACTTTATATCGCTGTTGGAGTCAATTCCAATAAAAACTATCATTTTTCACTTGAACAGCGTATCGAAATGTTAACCGCTGTTTTCAAAGGTAATGCCAGTATTGAAATCGTTCATTATCGCGGATTAACAGTTGATATCTGCAAAGAATTAGGTACTCATTATATACTTAGAGGACTTCGAAATCCAGCAGACTTTGAATTCGAAAAATCCATCGCACACACCAACAAAACCATTGCGAATATCGAAACCGTATTTCTACTCACAAGCGCGGATAAATCCTATATCAGCTCCTCTATAGTAAGAGATATTCTTAGAAATAATGGAGAAGTAAGTACTCTTGTACCCCAAGAGATCAATGAAAAAATTAAATCATGGAACTGAGAAAGTACGGATTATTCTTCTTGCTAATAATTTTTGTCATACTGGGTTGTACCAACCAAATTAAAGAAGCAAAAGACGAAATTCTAACCCCTTATGAACTGGGTAATCAAAATCAAACAACTACCTACGAGGAGTGTATTGCCTTTTACGAAGAATTGGCTAGTGGCAGTTCCAAATTGAATGTTCAAAATATAGGAATCACAGATAGTGGTTGGCCTTTGCATTTGGTTACCTTTAATCCTGAATCTGAATTCAACTTCAAAAAATTAAGCGCTACAAAATCTATTGTTTTAATCAATAATGGAATTCATCCTGGAGAACCTGAGGGAATTGATGCAAGTATGATGTTGATGCGAGATTTGGTGTACTCAAAAATCAAGTTGCCTAAAAATACCGTTTTAACCCTTATCCCTATTTATAACATTGGAGGTTCCTTAAATCGCAATACCAGCAGCAGAGTCAACCAAAACGGCCCTGAAGCCTATGGTTTTCGAGGTAATGCCCTGAATTATGACCTCAATAGAGATTTCATTAAAAACGACACAGAAAACGCCAAGAGCTTTCAGCAGTTGTTTCACCTTGTCAATCCTGACTTCTTTATCGATACACATGTCAGTAATGGAGCAGACTATCAATATACCCTGACACATCTTTACACACAAGAAGATAAATTGGGAAAACCACTAGGAACGCTACAAAATCAGTTTAAAAAAGATATAAGTACGCTTTTAAAAGATCAAGGTATTGAAAGCACTCCTTATGTAAACGTCTTTAATCGAAATCCAAAAGAAGGTTTCTCCCAATTCTACGACTCTTCGCGATATTCAACGGGATATACTGCTCTTTTTCACACACCAGGTTTAATGATCGAAACGCATATGTTAAAGCCCTATGCGCAGCGTGTATCACAAACGTATAGTTTTCTGAAAACCATTCTCGATTACGTCGACCAGAACAGTGAAAATTTGAAATCAACCCGTTTAAAACATCGGAATTATTGGAAAACTAAGACTTATTATCCACTGACACATCGCATTGACAGTAGTAAATCAAAACAATTTTTATTCAAAGGCTATGCCTCCGAATTCCAAGAGAGTAAACTCGCAGAATATCAGAGATTAAAATATTTACAAGATCGCCCGGAAAATACAGTTATCAATTATTACAATCGTTTTGCAGTTGAAGATAGTGTGCGTATACCCCAAGCTTTTGTAATAAAAAGCAAGTACGCTAAAATTATAAATCATTTAAAAAGAAATCAGGTAATCCTTGAGACCATAGAAAAAGACACCGTCTTTGAGGTTCAAGTAGAGTACATACAAGACTACAAAACCTCGAGAAACCCTTACGAGGGTCATTACTATCACTATCAAACCCAAACAAGATCAAAAGCCGAAGAAATCATTTTTCAAAAAGGGGACGTCATTGTTTACACCCGACAAAATTCGCTTCGATACGTAATGGAAAGTTTAGAAGCACGAGCACCTAATTCATTTTTTAATTGGAATTATTTCGACGCTATTCTTCAACGAAAAGAAGGTTTTTCCCCCTATGTTTTTGAAGATCTCGCTTTTGATTTATTGCAGGAAGATGTGATACTGAAGGCAAAGGTTGACAGTGTCAAAAGGCTAAATCCTAATTTCAAAGGTTATCCTTTACTGAATTTCATATTCAGAAATTCAAAATATCTTGAAAAGGACTTTATGAGATATCCTATTTATAAAATCCCTTAATCTTTGGGTTCGTGTATTAAAGTGAATAATTTATAAATGTTTTTGTAGGTATTTCGCAAGGCTATTTTGGTTTGATTAGCATTTAACCATCGTACAAAATCGATACCTTCTTCTTCTTGTCCCTTTAATTTTCCCTTAAAAACCGTAGTCATTTCATACCAATAGGTGACTTTGAAGTGATACTTTGATTTTATTTTGTACATGTGATAAGTCACGTTCAACAATTTTCCGCAACGGACTTGTGGTAATCTTGTCTCTTCTTGAACTTCACGAACAGCCGCAAAACGAGGTCCTTCGTTTTTTTCTAATTTGCCTTTTGGCAGATCCCATTTTCCATTTCGAAAAATAAAAAGAAGCTCGTCGTGTTCATTAGTCACAACTCCTCCAGCTGCTTGTACAATTTTGAAGTACTCTCGCATTTTTGTCAATGGTTCTTCTTTGAGGTCAAAGAGAATTACTCCTTGACTTAGAATGCCTGAGTTCAAGTCTTCAATAAGTTTCAAAATGGCCTTCTTTTCAGAAAAGTGAACATGTCTTTCAGAGGTGTTCACTTTTTTTTTACTCAGTAGAAGAAGTCTTTCATTAACGAAAACTTTGTACATTCGCACTATGGTTTTAGATAAAGAAACAGCACAAGAAACTGCTGAATTCTTGTTGCAAATTAAAGCAATTAAGTTAAATATTGAAGACCCTTTTACATGGGCCTCAGGTATCAAATCTCCGATTTATTGCGATAATAGAATTGCACTTTCTTATCCTCACGTTAGGAATCACTTAAGAGATGCCATGCGCAAAAAAATTGAACAGCAATTTTCTAGACCTGACGCCATAGCCGGAGTGGCTACCGGTGCCATAGGTCTTGGAATTTTAGTTGCAGAAGCCATGGGACTGCCTTTTGTGTATATCAGACCTAAAGCGAAAGAGCATGGACGAAAAAATCAAATAGAAGGTTATATTGAACCTGGGCAGAGTGTCATCGTAATTGAAGACCTCATATCCACTGGAAAAAGTAGTTTTCAGGCCATTAGTGCGCTCAAAGACCACGGTGTTCAAGTTAAAGGAATGGTAGCTATTTTTACGTACAACTTCGATATCGCTTCTTCGCTCTTTGAGAAAGAAAATATTGAAGTTCACACCTTGAGTGATTACAACAACCTGATTGAAATGGCTTCAAAATCTAACTATATCGCCGAAAATACTTTAGATTCTCTGCTCAGTTGGAGATCTGACCCTATCCACTGGAAACCCTAAATAAAAATTATCCTTATGAAAATTGAAGGCGAACTTATTCATCTAGCAAAGGCTAAATCAAATGTTTATCAGTTCTTAAGTACCCTTGAAAACTATAGTTTAATCATGCCAGAATCCAACAAGGTATTTGAAATTATTGATTACAGTCGTTTTAAATTTGGTCTTAAGGGAATGCCCGAAATCGTTTTAAAGTTAGTCGAGGGTAATGACAGCAATACTGTTGTCTTAAGCTCAGATAACGATAAATTTCCGTTTACACTTTCTGGCCTACTCCATTCCGTTTCAGAAGAAGAAACTCAGGTAAAGTTGGTTTTTGAAGGTGATTTCAACCCTATGATGGAGATGATGATAAAGAGCCCTTTAACCGCCTTTGTCAATGACCTAAGTAAAGGTATAGAGCTTCAGCTATCTTAAGATATCGTAATTCCATTTGAGTTCTTCATAGGAAGCGTGGATAATCCCTAGCTCCCTATCTTTTAATACTAAGCGGCCAGATTCATCTACACCTTGTAATTCGACTTCTATTGCCTTATTCTTATAAGTCACCTTGATTTGTTGTTTTCGTTTAAATAAACTTTGCTGATATTTCTCAAAGAGCCCATTCCAGTTATCACGCATTGGTATTCTACCTATTTTTTTTTCAATACGCTCAATTAGGGAATTAAAACTGTCTTCAATGGAATAATGTTCACCACTAATTTGTTTCAAAGAGACCGCATGCATTAATTGATTTGGAAATTCAGTATTATTTAAATTCACTCCTACACCTATGATCATTTCAATAACTGTTCGTTCACTACTTTTGGTTTCAATGAGAATACCTGCACACTTTTTATTTTCTGCCATAATGTCATTAGGCCATTTGACATAAAAATTTATTTCTTGTTTGGTTATTTCATTTAAAAAATCAATCAGCGCAATTGTTACACAGACATGAATTTGAAAAATTTGTGCAAAAGGAATTTCAATACTTTTATACAACATACTGAAAGTCAAACTTTTATTTTCTTCTGCATGCCAAAAACGACCACGTTGACCTTTACCTTTTTTTTGGTGAAAAGCTAATAGAGCTATGGTCTCTTCCGAGTGATTTTCTAGAGCGTATTCACGCAGATCATCATTAGTACTTGAAGTGGTATGGCATTTGATTATAATCATTGAAAATAAGAATTAAAGATAAATTGGAACTTGAGTTAGGCTCAATAAAAAGCTCTAAATTTGTGATGAATATAAATTGTTTGAATGCAAGAAAAAAATAATAATTCAGAGACTACGCTGTCTTTAATTATTGAAAGTATTGAAGATGTAAAAGGTTTAGACGTAAACCTTTTAGATTTAAGAGCTATTGAAAACACGGTTTTTGATTTTTTTGTGATTTGCACGGGTACATCTAACACGCATGTGAACGCTTTAGTTTCCTCAATTCAAAAAGGAGTTAGTAAAAAACTAAGTGTAAAACCATTGCAGGTTGAAGGAACTCAAAACGCTGAATGGGTCCTTATGGATTACGCAGACATTGTAGTTCATGTTTTTCAAAAACAAATACGAGAAAAATATGACATCGAAGGTTTGTGGGGTGATGCAGAACTTACAGTAATTCCCTCAAGTGTAACCAATTTATAAAAGTTAAGTTTGATTTCTAATTATGACTGAAAAACCTAAAAAACAGAATAGATACGGATGGATATTCTACGCTGTAATTATCCTTTTTATTGGATTTAATTTCATCGGAGGCTCTTCGTTACAATCTTCTAAAAAAACCACAATCTCTGAGCTCCAAGAGTTTTTGCGAAATGGTGACATTTCTAAAATATTAATAATCACCAACACAAGACAGGCAAAATTATTTCTAACACCAGAGGCTAAAGAGAAGGAAATACACAGTGAAACGACTCAAAAACCTGTTTTACCCTCTCCAGCAGAAAATCCTCAGTACGTGTTGGATTATGGAGACCTTCAAAATTTTGAAAACAGCATTAATACCATAAAAAGTGAATACAACCTTGAAACAGTTGTCGACTACGACAAGGAGAACAACTATTTCATGGATTTCATTTTATCACTGCTTCCCTTTATACTTATAATAGGAATTTGGATTTACCTCATGCGTCGAATGTCAGGCGGTGGAGGTGCTGGTGGAGGCGGTCAGATATTTAATATCGGTAAATCAAAAGCGAAGCTTTTTGATGAAAATACTGATACACGAACTTCTTTTAAGGATGTGGCTGGACTTGAAGGGGCAAAAGAAGAGGTGCAAGAAATCGTTGAGTTCTTAAAAAATCCAGATAAATATACCTCTCTAGGGGGGAAAATTCCAAAGGGTGCTTTACTCGTAGGACCTCCAGGAACTGGAAAGACTCTTTTGGCAAAAGCCGTTGCGGGTGAAGCTAAGGTTCCTTTTTTCTCGCTTTCGGGATCAGATTTCGTAGAGATGTTTGTAGGTGTTGGTGCTTCTAGAGTCCGAGACCTCTTTAAACAGGCAAAAGACAAATCGCCTGCAATTATTTTCATAGATGAGATTGATGCAATTGGTAGAGCAAGGGGGAAAAACAATATTACAGGCTCAAATGACGAACGTGAAAACACCTTAAATCAGCTATTAACTGAAATGGACGGCTTTGGAACAAACACCAATGTTATCGTTCTTGCCGCTACTAACAGGGCTGATGTTCTAGACAAGGCTTTAATGCGCGCTGGTCGATTCGACCGTCAGATTTATGTGGATTTACCTGACCTCAATGAACGTAAAGCGATATTTGAAGTCCATCTAAGGCCGCTAAAGACAGATGAAGATTTAGACACCGATTTTCTAGCCAAACAAACCCCAGGGTTTTCAGGAGCAGATATTGCTAATGTCTGTAATGAAGCTGCTCTTATTGCTGCTAGAAAAGACAAAAAAGCAGTTACTAAACAAGATTTTTTAGATGCCGTTGATCGCATCGTAGGTGGTTTAGAAAAAAAGAATAAAATCATTACTCCGGAAGAGAAAAAGACTATTGCCTTTCACGAAGCAGGACATGCTACTGTGAGTTGGATGCTTCAATATGCCGCACCTTTAGTTAAAGTTACCATTGTTCCAAGAGGCCAATCCTTAGGAGCCGCTTGGTATCTTCCTGAAGAACGACTCATTGTAAGACCAGAACAAATGCTAGACGAGATGTGCGCTACAATGGGTGGTAGAGCAGCTGAACGTGTGATGTTCGACAATATTTCTACTGGAGCACTTAGCGATTTAGAAAAAGTCACTAAACAAGCTCGAGCCATGGTTACGATTTACGGTTTGAATACTAAAATTGGTAATGTGACCTATTTTGATAGTTCAGGTCAGACTGATTTTAATTTCTCTAAACCTTACAGTGAAGAAACGGCACAGGTTATCGATGCAGAAATTTCGAAAATTATAGAAGGTCAATATAAAAGAGCCATTGAAATTTTACAAGTGCACAAAGACAAATTAATTTTACTCGCCAATAGATTGTTAGAAAAAGAAGTTATTTTTAAGGATGACTTGGAAAAGATTTTTGGCAAACGACCTTTCGAAAGTGGAACAAATGAAGAGGTAACTGTCGAAAACTCTAAGGATAATAATAAGCCAGAAAACACAATAGAAAAACCTACTGATTGATGCAATGAGTTTAATGGATAAACTTTTTAGCGGAGGTAAAGAAATCCCCAAGTCTGCTCACGAGACTAAAGGAGAACACAACCCATCACTGGACTTACCTATCGACGAGAAATTTATCATTGAATTCAAAAAAAGTGGAGGAAAATTTGTCTACTGCGAAAATCTTAAAGAAGTTAATATTAGCCTAGCCCATATTTTAATGGAGAATCAATGGCAACACCAGCAACTGCTGTGCGTTGATCCTTCACTAAAAGTCCAATTTGAAAGTTTATTATTTTTTACCGAACTCGCTCAAGACAGTGAAATACTTTTTACGCAGTGCGAGAATCTAATTGCTGAGAATGGAACAATTTTGGTCTGTTCACATCAACTTCTTCAGCTTCAACCTTCTCGATTTCCGGAAAATTTTATTGTTTTTGCGAGAACAAGCCAAATTCTAAAATCACTTAATGAAGCCCTAAAATACATTCGTCAAAAGTATAATACATTACCGGCAAATATAACATCTCTTAAAAACAATACTGTCACAAAAGAAAACGAGCAGGATTTCATGAACTACGGCACAAAAACCAAAAATTTATACTTGTTACTTTTAGAAGATTTTTAGGTTTGAATAAAGTTTTGCCCAAAAGAATTGGAACCGGATTGATTTATGCATTTAGCCTATTTGCAAGCCTTTTTTTTGTGCCTAACCTTTTTATATTCATTGCTTTCATACTTGCTCTAGCTGCAGTTTTGGAGCTTCATCACATGAGCGAGAAAACTCCAATTCTCATAATTCTGTGCTTGAGTTTATACTTCGGTAGCTGTTTTTTCTTTAGAAATAACGAAAACTTTGCCTTAAGTCTAATTTTAGTTTTCTTTTCTTTTTTCACTTTCCTTTTACTTATCTTGTTTTCTCGCAATCAACAAACTCTTAAGTTCACCTTACCTCTAGTGACTTCAATATCTCTTTTCTACATAAGTATTGGAATGAGTTTTTTAATTTTTATTGCTCAAAACCAAAAGTATGAGGGGTCTATTATGTTAGGTTTTGTTTTCCTTATTCAGTGGTCCAACGATAGTTTTTCTTATCTAATTGGCAAATGGATAGGTAAAAAAATTGTGTTTCCGGCTATTTCACCAAAGAAAACCCTTGAAGGATATATAGGAGGTTTAATATGCACACTTTTATTTGCATTGTTCATAGGATATGTGGTCGATCTAGATTACTTCCAAGTGATGACTCTCGCTTTTCTAATTTGTATAAGTGGTAATACTGGAGACCTAATAGAAAGTAAAATCAAAAGACTTTTGGATAAAAAAGACAGCAGCCAATTGTTACCAGGACACGGAGGATTTTTTGATAGAATTGACAGTATTATTCTCTCTGTACCAATTTCCTATTTATTTTTGTACCTGATTTATTAAAATTTTAATTATGTTCCATAGAGAAGGAAAAAGCATTATAATCACCTCAACTTTTATTTTCTTGTGCGTGTTCTTTTATTCGCAAAACAATATTGAAAATGAGTTGATACAAAGAGGAATTCAAATTGTTATTGCTATTTTTTTGTTTCTCATTTTACAGTTTTTTAGAAACCCTAAAAGAAATACCCCACTCTCTTTAGATGCCATTATAAGTCCCTGTGATGGAAAAATAGTAGTAATTGAAGAAGTCTTTGAAAATGAATTCTTTGAAGAGCAAATGACTCAGGTTTCCATCTTTATGTCACCTATTAATGTGCATGTCACTAGATATCCCGTAAGTGGATCTGTTTTGTATTCAAAATACCATCCTGGAAAGTATTTAGTCGCATGGCACCCCAAATCTAGCACCTTAAATGAACGCACAACTGTAGCGATCAAAACCCCCAAGTTTGGAAGAATTGGTTATAGACAAATTGCAGGTGCCCTTGCTAGAAGAATTGTAAACTATGCCATAAAAGGTGAAAAGATCGTACAAGGAACAGATGCCGGATTCATCAAATTTGGATCTCGCATAGATTTACTCTTACCAACCTCTGCAGTGATCAATGTCAAAATTGGTCAACGGGTTATAGGAGGCGAAACCGTAATTGCCACAAGTTTGTCAAATGTACATTACAGAGGTTGATTTAAATCAAGACTTTAATAGTGCTGTTCATTTTGTAAATATCAAGACTTTAATAGTGCTGTTCATTTTGTAAATAGTTACAAAGAGCCTATTCAGCCAGATATATTACTCCGTTTGTACGCGTATTATCGTGTAGCCAATCAAAACACTAGTCATTCCAAAAAAAGTGAAGAACCCATTATAAAAGCTTTCAAATTCAATGCAATTCTTCAAGTTTTACATATGGATTCTGCTGAGGCCAAAAAAAATTACGTAGAACTAGTTAGAGAAGAATTTGACTTCAATATGTCTTGAAAGTTGTAGAAGGTAAGACCCCAACTTATCAGTAGATAGATTAACCAGACCATAGTCACTGAATTCATAAATACCGGCCAGACTAAACCATCTATAAAGAAAAGTGACATACCCAAAATTAATCGCAAACTCTCAAAAATTAAGGCCAATGGATTTTTATCCATTAAACTGGAGTAGCTGCCTATCCCAAGAAATAATAAAACCCCAATAATAAATTGTGCACTTGAATTAAAAGAAGTCCAGTTTGCTAATAGTAGAAATAATAGAATAGTGTTTATAGCAAATTGACCAATTACGAGATATTTAACGTGATTCGAAACTTCAGTCTTGTATTTTCGATACTTGTAAACATCTGAAATGATTTCCCTTGGATATTTAGGTATTACATCAGCAGGACGCCACCCTGTGGGCATAAACCATATTCTAAGCTTATCCCAAATAGATTTAGTGCGCCAAGCATCAGTTAATAAACCCCAAAAATGCTGGAAATTGATTAGTATAGGGTTCCATGTTTTAGCGGGTTTAAGTACACCATATCGAGGTGGAACTTCATCTAATTCTTCTTGAAATGTACCGAAAATGCGATCCCAAACACTAAAAATTTGACCTAAGTTTTTGTCGATGTATTCTTCGTTAATGGCATGGTGCACTCTGTGTTGAGAAGGTGTGACAAAAACGTATTCTAACCAACCTAGTTTACCGATATGTTGTGTGTGATACCAAAACTGGCCAAACAGATGTAATGGACCTAATACGTTGATCACACTTTGAGGCACTCCCAGCAATGCCGCAGGAATTAAGAGCACTGCCCCATATCCAATGACATTAGATATCGATTGTCTGAGCGCACAGGCCAAATTGAATTCTTCTGAAGAATGATGGATCATGTGTTGATTCCAAAATATATTTACATGGTGTGAAAGTCTATGGTTCCAATACCCTGCAAAATCAATAATGACGAATGCCGCTATCCACAACAAAGGCCCGGATTCCAATTCTACCAGCATGATTTGTTCTTTGACAAATGGATAACTGATCAGCACAAATGCCAATCCCAAGGAATCTTTAATGACATTGGTCATACCAGATGATAAACTACTTAAGGTATCAAACAAATTGTAATTCATCTTTTTGACCCTGTAGCCGTATAGTAATTCTATAGCCACTAAAACAAAGAACGCTGGTATTGCAATTAGAAGTGCCTGGGCATAATATTCCATAGTGTAAAATTAAGCATTATTTTCTCCTAGGCTTTTTAGACTGCTTTTTAAGGAATCTATTTTGAGTTTCGCATCCTCCTCTTTTTTCTTTTCTATCAGTACCACTTTCTCCGGAGCGTTACTTACAAAGCGTTCATTGGATAATTTTTTTTGAACCGAAATCAAAAACCCTTCAGTATAGGCAAGTTCTTCTTTGAGTTTAGTGATTTCATCTTCTAAATTAATTGCTCCGAGAATGGGAATAGAAAATTCATTACTTTTCACTCTAAAACTCATCGCTCCCTCAGGGGTATTATCCACTTTTAATATCGCACTTACATTGCCTAATTTTTTAATAATAGCCTCTATTTGAGCCTGTTTTTTATTTTCGAGATAATAGAGCTCTAAAGCTTCTTTTTGCGGTATTTGTTTTTCTTTTCGAATAGTTCGAATTCCACTGATAACCTCTGCGGTATAATCAAACTCCTGCAGAATCTCTAGTTCAACCTCCTTGGATTCTGGCCATTTCGCCAAACAGATAGACTCATGTCTTTCTCTTTTTTTCAAATGCTGCCAGAGTTCTTCACTTAAAAAAGGCATGAATGGATGTAAGAGGACCAATAAGTCTTCGAGTATCACTAAGATCTCATCATAGGTCTTCTGATCTATAGGTTTTTGATATTCAGGCTTAATGATTTCGAGAAGCCAACTGCAGAAGTCATCCCAAATAAGCTTGTATATGCGCATTAGGGCTTCTGAAATTTTGTAACGCTCAAAGAGTTGTTCAATTTCTTTTAGCTCTGCATTGAATTTTTGTTGAAACCAAAAAATACCTTTTGCACTATGCACAGGTTGCTCAATCGTTTTAGATAACTCGAAACCTTGAATTAATCTAAAGGCGTTCCAAATTTTATTGGCGAAGTTTTTTCCTTGTTGACATAGGGCTTCATCAAAAAGAAGGTCGTTACCGGCTGCAGAGCTCAATAGTAAACCTACTCTTACACCATCTGCACCGTGATTTGAAATTAATTCAAGTGCATCGGGAGAATTCCCCAAAGATTTAGACATTTTTCTTCTTTGTGTGTCCCTGACCAAACCGGTTAAATACACGTTAGAAAAAGGTTGCTTACCTCTGTACTCGTAACCGGCAATAATCATTCGAGCTACCCAAAAAAATAAGATGTCTGGACCTGTTACTAAGTCTTGAGTTGGATAGTAGTACTCTATTTGTTCATTCTCGGGTTCTAGTATTCCATTAAAAACAGAAATGGGCCACAGCCAAGAAGAGAACCAAGTATCTAAAACATCTGAATCTTGTCTCAAATCATCGATGGTTAGTTGGCGATTTTCTCCTCTGCCCTTGAGCTTTTCTTGTGCCAAGGTCAAAGCTTTATCAGGAGTTTCAGCTACCACAAAATCTTTTTTGTCGTCTGAAAAATAATAGGCTGGAATTTGTTGACCCCACCACAACTGTCTTGAGATGTTCCAATCCCTTATATTTTCCATCCAATGTCGATAGGTGTTTTCAAATTTCTCTGGAACAAGTTGAACTTCTTTGGTTTCTAAAACAGATTTGAGAGCAGGTTTTACTAAATCTTGCATGCTCAGAAACCACTGATCTGAAAGCCTAGGTTCAATCACGGCTTTGGTGCGTTCTGAAGTCCCTAAATTATTGATGTAATTTTCTCGCTTAACAAGTACCCCTAACTCATCTAATTTTTTAACCACATTTTTACGGGCTTCAAAACGGTCTTGGCCCTCGAATTGCATTCCGTAACTATTCAGGGAGGCATCCTCATTAAAAATATCGATGACTTCTAAATGGTGTTTTTCGCCTAAATTTTTATCGTTCACGTCGTGCGCTGGTGTAACCTTTAGGCAACCTGTACCAAATTCCATATCAACGTACTCATCTAGGATAATCGGAATTTCTCGACTGCAAATAGGAACTATTGCTTTTCTATTGTGTAAATGAATAAAGCGCTCATCATTTGGATTGATACATATGGCAGTATCACCAAATATAGTTTCAGGACGTGTTGTAGCAATAATAAGTTGTTCCTCACTATCGACTAGTTTATAGGCTATGTGAAAAAGCTGTCCCTGACGTTCCTCATAGATAACTTCCTCATCTGAAAGCGTCGTTTTAGCGACAGGATCCCAATTGACCATTCGATAACCCCTGTAAATATGTCCTTTCTGGTAAAGATCTATAAAGACTTCTATCACCGAGGCGTACATGTCATCATCAAGGGTGAATTTAGTTCTAGACCAATCACATGAACAGCCAAGTTTTCGCAACTGCTTTAAAATAGTTCCTCCATATTCATCGGTCCAATCCCAGGCGTGCTTTAAAAAATCCTCGCGACTGAGATCACTTTTCGCTATACCTTGTTCTTTTAATCGTGCTACAACTTTTGCCTCTGTTGCAATCGAAGCGTGATCAGTTCCGGGCACCCAACAAGCATTTTTTCCAGAGAGTCTTGCTTTTCGTATGAGAACGTCTTGAATTGTATTATTCAACATATGTCCCATGTGTAACACACCTGTTACGTTTGGAGGAGGTATTACAATCGTGTAAGGTTCTCTATCATCTGGTGTGGACTCGAAGAGACGATTTTTCATCCAAAAGTCGTACCACTTGGCCTCTACCTCAGCGGGATTGTATTTTGTAGATAATTCCATATTGGTTTCTATCTGAGTATTTTCAATTAAAGTTCAAAAATAGTCAACGTTACACGTTTTATAAAAGTATTTTGACCTCAGATCAAATTCTTGTAAATTCACACGTTCGTAAAATTACTTTTAAATGAGAAAATCATTTCTATTACTCGGATTTTTATTTACAACTTTATTGGTGAGTGCCCAAGAAAAAGCAGAGATTCAATTTAAAGAAGAAACCATCGATTACGGAAAAATTAATCGTGGAAGTAACGGCCTTAGAGTTTTCGAATTTACCAATACAGGAGATGCGCCCCTTGTAATCACAAATGTTCGTTCAAGTTGTGGATGCACTATTCCTAAAAAACCTGAAGAATCCATTTTGCCTGGTCAACAGGGAAAAATTGAAGTTGAATATGACACTAACCGTGCATCTGGTCCATTCAGGAAAGCGATTACAGTAAGCTCTAATGCTAGTAATCCGACTAAAATATTGAAAATCAAAGGTGAACTCATCGAAAAATAGTTTATGACTAGACCTTTTTTATCTAATCGGGCCAAACATATGCCTGCCTCTCCTATTCGTAAACTTGTTCCCTATGCGGATTATGCGAAATCAAAGGGTATTGAAGTAATACATCTGAATATTGGCCAACCCGATATTGAAACCCCTCAGCAAGTACTCGATGAGATTCAACACTACGAAAATAAGGTGTTAGCTTATGGCCCCTCCCAAGGTCTACTCGAATTAAGAATAAAGTTACGTTCTTATTACGCACAATTCGGAATTGAGGTAACTGCTGAAGACATTACAATTACCACAGGAGGATCTGAAGCGCTATCAATTCTAATGGGTAGTTTATGCGATTCTGGGGATAACGTCATTATACCTGAACCCTTTTATGCAAATTACAATGGTTTCGCCTCTTCCTATTCGATTGAAGTTCGGTCGGTTGCTTCTTCTATTGAAAGCAATTTCGCGCTTCCCGATGTAGCATTAATAGAATCACAAATCAATGAGAAAACTAAGGCCATATTAATTTGTAATCCTGGAAATCCAACAGGTTATCTATATACAGATCAAGAATTAAATGCATTAAAAGCACTCGCCTTAAATTATAATTTATTTTTAATAGCCGACGAAGTATATCGAGAATTTGTATACGAAAATCAAGAGCATACTTCAGTTCTCAATCTAGAAGGATGTGAAGAGCACGTTATTGTGGTAGATTCATTTTCTAAACGTTACAGTATGTGTGGAGCCCGTGTTGGTTGTATAGTATCAAAGAATAAAGAACTCAACGAAGCAGTTTTAAAATTTGCCCAAGCGAGACTTTGCCCTCCAACTTTGGCCCAACTGGCTTGTATAGCTGCATTAGATACAGGTCCTTTATATTTTGAAGCTGTAAATGCAGAGTACGACAAGAGACGGCAACTCCTGATTAGATTACTTTCAAGTATTCCAAAACTCAAGGTTGCTTTTCCAAAAGGAGCATTTTACTGTATGATAGAAATTGAAGATATAGACAGTGCAGATGATTTTGCGCAATGGCTCTTAGAATCCTTCAGCCTAAATGGTCAAACTGTAATGCTCGCTCCAGCCTCTGGATTTTACAGTCATCCCGAATTAGGTAAACGTCAGCTTAGAATTGCGTACGTTTTAGAATCATCGCGTTTAGAGCAAGCTGTTAATATCCTTCACAAAGGTTTAGAACAATACCGCAACCAAAATTAGGCTTGAAAATAAATCAATTCATATCGCTTAAGAATTACAACAGTTTTCAATTAAATGCCCAAAGCCATCATTTTGTAGAACTCAATAAGCGAAGTGAATTTAAAAAGCTTTTACATCAGCACGGAGATAAATCTATTTTTCCTCTTGGCGGAGGTAGTAATATCTTATTGGTCGAAGAGGAAATTAGTGTTTTAGTGGCCTATATCAACACAAAAGGAATACAAATTATCAATGAATCAGAGCGGTATGTACAGGTAAAGATTGAGGCAGGTGAAACTTGGAATGAAGTTGTACAGTGGGCTGTCGAAAGAGGGTATGGAGGAATTGAAAACCTCACGCTTATTCCTGGTAAGATTGGCGCTGCACCTATTCAAAATATTGGTGCTTACGGAGTTGAACTAAGAGATAGTCTGATAGCCTGTGAATTTATTGATAAAAGTACCGGTGAGTTAAAAGAGGTTGACAACGCCTTTTGTCAATTCGAATATCGAGATTCAATTTTTAAAAATGAATTAAAGAATAAAGTAATTATTACAGCAATTACTCTAAACTTGAGTAAAGAAGGTTTTCACCAATACAATACCTCATATGGAGCTATTTCAAATCATCTCCTTGAAAATTTTAGCAATGAAATAAACCTCAATACCATTTATAAAACGGTGCGACAAATTCGAATATCAAAACTTCCAGATCCCAGAATTATCGGTAATAGCGGAAGTTTTTTCAAAAACCCTATAGTCAGTAATCAGCAATTATTAGACATTCAAAATAAGTTTCCTGACGTAGTGCATTATCCTGTAGATGGAAAGAAAGTTAAACTAGCCGCAGGCTGGATGATTGAAAAACTTAATGGAAAAAAATGGACAGTCGGTGGAGCTGGTGTTCATCCTAAGCAGGCTTTGGTTTTAATCAATAAAAACAATGCTACGGGAATGGATGTGCTAGAACTTTCCAAACGTATTCAATCCAATGTTTTTGAACACTTTGGTTTACATCTAGAAACCGAGGTCAATATAATTGACCATAAATACACCTGTCAACTTTGAGTCGTACCTATCCTATTGATGAACAAATTGTATCTCTGCTAAAAGGCAGAGATGAAGACGGCTTGAGGTTAATTTACTACCATTATGCGAGTCATCTCAAAGGAATTGCATTTCAAATTGTTCAACAGGATTCCCTTGCCGATGACATCGTACAAGAAAGTATGGTAAAGATTTGGAATAAATCGGATTCATACGACCCAAAAAAAGCTAAGTTCTTTACTTGGATTTATCAAATTACCAGAAATACGGCTTTAGATAAACTTCGACAAAGAGAAAATAATTTCTCTCAAAAAATCCAAATGGAGAAATCAAACGTATCACTTTTAGAGGAATCTTTTTCTGGAGAGCATGTAGATATTCAAAAACATATCTCCCAATTAGATCAAAAATATAAAGAGGTTATCGAGCTGTTGTACTTCAAAGGTTTTACCCAAAGTCAAGCAAGTGAATTCTTAAACATTCCTCTAGGTACTGTTAAATCAAGATTGAAAATTGGCTTGAGGGAACTAAAGAAAATTTACGATTATAAAAGAAATTTATGATAAATGAGTGCATTAGACCCCAAACTTGATAAAAATCAGCAAGAAGAAATTCACAAAGCATTGTTTGATAGTAATCGCGATGAATTGAGTTCTTCTAGAATAGACGAATTAGTTTCAACGCATTCGGAATTGCAAAAAAGTTATGACGACTATCAACAGGCGCTTAAACTACTTGTTACCTCTAAGGCTATACCTTGTGATCCAGAATTATTAGACAGTACACTTGATGCCATCAAAGGCCAGCAATCTTTCAACCTTGGTAAATTCATGAAGTACGCAGCTGCTTTAGTAGCGGTGTTTTTGGGGGCCTTATGTTTTCAATTATACCAAAATAATTTGGAATTAAAAGCAGAGCAGGCTCTTGTTCAATCTCAAATAGTGAATCTAGAAGAAGACGTCAATGTACAACTTGAAGATTTAAGAAATGAATATATCGTACTCAACAGTCCGTATACGATCAAAAAAACGATCACAGGGAACTCACGGGCAAAGCAATTCAAAGCGATTGCATATATCAACCCTATTAAAAAATTGTCATATATCAACGTTCAAAATCTTCCTCAACTTACTGCAGATAAATGCTATCAAATTTGGACAGAGGTAAATGGCGGATTGGTAAGCCTCGGGGTGCTAAAAAATGTTGAGAATCCAAAAAAAATGTTGAGAATGCCATATGCTGAAAATGCACTGAGTTTTATCACTATTGAAGATGATGGTGGTAATTTCACACCAAACTTAATTGATCAGGTCGTCAAAATTTCCTATCAAAACATAATTGCGGCTGATAAAGTATCTTTGTAAAAAAAAGAATGAAAATTATTCTTCTGACCATCGGGCTGCTCTTACTTGGTTTTGCAGGCATTTCTATAAAACTCTGGGCAAAGAAAGATGGTGAGTTTGCAGGCACTTGTGCCTCGCAAAGTCCTTTTTTAAATACTGAAGGTGAAACCTGCAGTCTTTGTGGAAAAGCACCTTCGGAAGACTGTCAAAATCAGACAATAGACCCGGCTTGAATTACCAAGACATTATACCTCTAGCCCAGCAAGGCGATCAAACCGCTTTTCAACATTTATTTGATGAGCATTGGAACTACCTGTACAATTTTCATGCGCAGAAAGAAATGTCTGATGACGAAATTGAAGACCTGTGTATAGAAACTTTTTCTAAAGCCTTTGAAAAAATAGACAGTTTTAATTTGAATTACAATTTTAAAACTTGGTTGGTTTCCATTTCGAAAAATTTATACATCGATCAAAAAAGAAAAAAGACGATTGACCAAAGTACATCACAGATTATTGTATCTGTGGAATATCCTGATGCGACACCCTCAATAGAAGATCAGCTTATTGAAAAACAGCGTCTTAAAGATTTGCGTCAAATGATAAAAGAACTTAAGCCACAGTATAAAAACATTCTTATTCTGAGATATTTTGAAGAATTGACCTATGCTGAAATTGCACAGCGCACAAATATTTCTCTAAGTAATGCTAAAGTTTTGGTGATGAGAGCACGAAAAAAGTTGTCCGAAAAAATTGAGAATAAGCCGTAAATTTGTGAATAAGAAAACATGAGATCATGGAAGATGTAAAAACAGTTCCAACGGTTAAAACCCTTGTTCAAAAGAAACCCAAATGGTTAAGAGTTACTTTACCAACCGGGAGAAAATATACTGAACTCAGAGGCTTAGTAGATAAATACAAACTGAATACTATTTGTACTTCTGGTAGCTGTCCCAATATGGGTGAGTGTTGGGGTGAAGGTACCGCCACCTTTATGATCCTGGGTAATATATGTACTCGGTCTTGTGGGTTTTGTGGAGTACAAACAGGAAGGCCAAATGCTGTAGATTGGGCAGAGCCAGAAAAAGTTGCTCGTTCCATAAAAATAATGGGAATCAAACACGCCGTGATTACCTCTGTAGATAGAGACGATTTGAAAGATATGGGGTCCGTAATTTGGGCTGAAACTATTCTGGCTATCAAAAGAATGAATCCAAATACTACGCTAGAAACATTACTTCCTGATTTCCAAGGAATAAGTGACCATCTTGACCGAATTTTAAAGGTAAAGCCAGAGGTCATTTCGCATAATATGGAAACAGTAAAAAGACTCACTCGATCAGTGCGTATTCAAGCTAAATACGATCGCTCATTAGAAGTTTTAAAATATTTAAAAGAAAATGGCGCACATCGGACAAAGTCAGGTATAATGTTAGGTTTAGGTGAAGAGAAAGAAGAAGTTTTTGAGAGCCTAGAGCATTTGATAGACGCACAAGTGGATGTGGTTACACTTGGTCAGTATTTACAACCTAGTAAAAAACACCTACCTGTTCAACGCTTTGTTTCTCCTGAAGAATTTGAAGAATTTGAAGAATATGCAAAGGCTTTAGGATTTAGACATGTAGAATCTGGACCTCTAGTGAGATCTTCGTATAAAGCACATAAACATATTGAGTAGACTACGCGTAGGAATAAACGGTTTTGGTCGAATTGGCAGGACCTTTTTTAGATTGGCATTTGACAGAGCCCCCCATTTGGAATTAGTTGTCATTAACGACTTGGGGCCTGCAAATACTCTCGCACATTTGTTGAAATACGACAGTATACACGGAACATGGGATAAAAATATTTTAGTTGAAAAAAACAGCATTTTAGTGAATCAATCTAGTGTTGTTGTCCTAAACAGAAAAACGATTGAAGAAATACCCTGGGATGAGCACAAGGTAGATGTTGTAATTGAATGTACCGGAAAATTCAAAACCCAAAAGGAATTAAGTTCTCACCTTAAGGGAGCAGTACAAAAAGTAATTCTTTCGGCACCTAGTTCAGATGACAGCATAAAAACTGTGGTTTTAGGTGTTAATGAAAGAGAACTAAACGCCTCTGATGTAATCATTTCTAACGCCTCTTGCACTACCAATAATGCAGCACCAATGATTAAAATCATTGACCAACTCTGTGACATTAATCAACTTTATATTACCACGGTTCACTCCTTTACTTCTGATCAGTCTCTTCACGATCAAATTCATCACGATTTAAGGAGGGCTAGAGCTGCAACGCAATCAATCATTCCGACTACCACCGGAGCAGCAAAAGCCTTGACTAAAATTTTTCCTCATCTCGCCAGTTCTATGGGTGGATGTGGTATTCGAGTCCCTGTCTCAAACGGATCCCTGACAGATATCACATTTGTTGTTGACCAACAAATGGACGTTCAAACCATTAACAATGCATTTAGGATGGCTGCAGGTAAACAGAATTACGATATCATTAATTATACAGAAGACCCGATAGTTTCTTCAGATGTAAACAATAGTTTGTTCTCTTGTACGTTTGATTCAATGATGACATCAGTAATTGGTAATATGATTAAAATAATCGGCTGGTACGATAATGAAACAGGTTACAGCAGCAGATTAATTGATTTGATAGACCACGTTGCTGTGAACAAGTAAAATATGCTTATTCGACGGTACTTAAAGCTTTTCTTTTTTTTGATTTGCACGTTTTGGTTAAATGCTCAAAATGAATTTGATCAATACCAAGAATCTTTTGATAAAGTTCAGTTACATTCAATCGAAAATGAAGTTGATTTAGGTATTTTGGAGTTGGAGACTGTTCTGCAAGAAGCAGAAAAAAATGGAAAGAGTAAACTCCTTATCGCCGTATACCACAGAATTGCAGAACTCTATTTAGAAAATAAAAATATAGAATCTGCAAATTTCTACTTGAGTAGAACAAGACTAATGCTAAGTCAAAACTTATATCCATTTGCAAATGCATATCAAAAATATCTAGAGGGACTCAAGGAATATAAGGTGCAAGAGAGAAGTTCAATTGCCCAAAGATCCATAGCTAAGGCAGAGGCTCTATTCGACGAGTCACAAATGGCCAGTAACGATATCAAATTATTGGAGAAACGCCAGTATCTAAGGGCAAAACTGAGCTCAATTCAAGACGATAATGATGAAGCCGAAGAACTTCTAAATGCGCTGGTTGTTAAAAGTGATGATTTAATTAAACTAAAAGCTGCTCGTGATTTAGCTCAGTGGTATTTATCGCAAGATAGGTCTAAGGATGCCATCTATTTTGCTAATCTCGCTTTAGATCTTTCACTAAAATACAACTTGAAAAAGCTGGCTTTAGCTTTAAAAAAAGTACTAATTCAAGCCTATTACGAGACTAAAAATTACGAAAAAGCTTTAGGCCTAACTTTAGAACTTATTGAACATTCTGATTTGTCTGTGGTCTCTTCAGAGCAAATATCGGATAGTACGATTACTAAAACTGTACAACGTCAACAAGGATATATCGAAAACTTACAGGACAAAATTTCTGAATTAAATCGATCCAATTCTAGATCGGAATTGACTGCTATTTTGAGTTCAGCTATTCTAACTATAATTACAATAGTCACTTTCACATTGTACAGAAATAATCAGATTAAACTAAAGACAAATGATCTTCTAGCTAATAAAAACAGGGAGCTCATTAAGGCGAGAGACAACGCTCTGATTGCAATGAAGACAAAGATGGACTTTTTGTCCACAGTGACTCATGAATTGCGCACTCCACTTTATGCGATAACAGGGCTCACTCATTTGCTAATAGAAGAAGAGCCAAATAAATCTCAAAAAGAGCATTTGAAATCGTTGAAATATTCAGGAGATTATTTGATGAATTTCATCAACGATATTCTTCAAATTAATAAAATTGAAGCAGATGAGATTGAACCACTAAAAATTGAATTTCAATTAGAAAAATTATTAGATGAAGCCTTAGAAGGCATTCGTGTTAATGCCAAGAAAAAAGGAGTAAATCTTCAGCTTCACTACGACCAAACTATCCCTTATAAATTATTAGGTGATCCTGCAAAATTGACTCAGGTTTTTATGAATTTACTCATGAATGCTGATAAATTCACGAAAGAAGGACAAATAGAAATTGTGGCTAAAATCAAAAAGCAAGATGAAAAATTTGTAACCGTTTACTTTGAGGTCTCTGATACTGGTATAGGGATTTCAGAAGAACAGCAACAATACATATTTGAGAGTTTTAAGCAGGGATCTGTTCAAATCAATCGCAAATATGGCGGGACCGGTCTAGGACTCACTATTGTAAAATCTTTACTAGGTCTTTTTAATAGCAATATTCATATTGATAGCGAATTAAATGTAGGAACAACCTTCTTTTTTGACTTAACCTTTGAATATGAGTTTAAAACAGAAGAGGAACAAGAAATCAAAATAGGCAATGACTATGAAATTTTACAGGATAAGCATTTGTTATTGGTGGAAGACAATAAAATCAATCAGGTCATAACCAAAAAAATGCTTACCAAAAAAGGTATGAGTTGTGATATTGTAGCCACTGGGAACGATGCAATTGATCATGCAAAGAATACAAAATATGACGCCATATTAATGGATATACATATGCCCGGTATAAGCGGTGAAGAAGCTACAATTCAGATTCGCAAATTCGATAAAAAAACACCAATTATTGCCCTCACAGCTATTTCGCAAGAAGACAGTCAAGATAACTTTTACAAGGCTGGTTGTAATGCCGTTGTAACTAAACCCTTCAAACCTAATGTTTTTTATGACACGATTAAGGAATTTATTGAGTCAAATTCTCGTTTAGTTTAGCACTTATTTTCTCGAGAAATTCACTTTCTTGATTAAACAGAAAATGGTGTCCTACTTTAATGACTTGCATTTTTGTTTCTAGATTTGATAATTTCACCTTATCCTTTTCCGTAGTCAAAACACAATTAAACGTATTTAAGGTCTTTAAATCTTTTGTGGTATAATTATGATGGTCTGGAAATTTCAACAAGGTATAGTTCAGATTCAACCCTTTCAAGTAGGCTTCAAGCTCTTCAGTTCTGGCTAATCCAGTCACCAGAGCTAATTCATTTTTTTGATATGAACAAAGATCTTGAAGATTTTCTGGACTTATTTCTTGATATTTTAGACAACAAAAATAAACCTGATTCAACGAAATTTTTAATTCAGATTTAAATTGCTCAGCATCGATTTTGGACAAGGTTTGAGGGCATTTTGTGACAAGGAGTAAATCTGCTCGCGCAATTTGATTTTTGTGATCACGTAAACTTCCGTTAGGTAGGTAATCGTCTTTAAAAAAAGGATTGCTAAACGTAGTGAGTAAAAGATTTATGTTGGCTTTTATTTTACGATGTTGAAAAGCATCATCAAATAGTATCAAGGAACTCGGATACTTTTGATATATATAATTTACCGCTCTAATTCTGTTAGCATCAATGATTAGTGCGATATCTGACTGGAATTTTTTCCAAATCTGAAAAGGTTCATCCCCCAAGTCCTTTACACCATGTTTTTTATCAGCCACAATCATTCCAGTAGATTCTCGTTTATAGCCCCGAGATACAATAGCAATTGAACGTTGAGCTCTAAATAATTTAATGAGTTTTTCAACCATCGGAGTTTTTCCTGTTCCACCAACGGATAAATTTCCAACACATATTGAAGGCTGATTTACTTGAACTGAAGTCAAAAAACCAATGTCATAAAAATAATTTCTGGTAAAGACAACTGTTTGATAGACTTTAGCCAATAAATAAAGAACCATAGATTTCATAGTTACCGTTAAAAGTATACAATCTAAATTGTTCAGTCTCTTAAGTTTTTGTGAATTTCAACAAAGTTATTATTGATGTGATTTAAGTCTATTTCTAAAAGACAAACTATGAGCTGGTCAAAAACTTGTGCGATATTTGAATTATCTTGATACCTACCTTAAACATATGACCATGAAAATATCTCTTTTATTGGAAGAACTGAATCAGTGGGCTCCATTTAAAAATGCAGAAGACTACGATAATATTGGCTTGTTAACTGGACAATTAAAAACAGCTGTGTCGGGAGTACTAGTAGCTTTAGACAGCACTGAAGAAGTCGTTCAAGAGGCTATTGATAAAAACTGTAATACAATCATAGCATTTCATCCTATTGTCTTTAAAGGACTTAAACAACTAAATGGTAAAACATATGTAGAAAAAGCAATAGTCAAAGCAATACAAAATAACATCAATATTATCGCCTTACATACGGCATTGGATAATGTGGCACACGGAGTAAGCGGTCGAATGCTACAAGAATTGAACGCAGAACCGCTTCATATTTTGGATGCAAAATCTGAAAATCATGGACTTGGTATGGTTGGTCAATTGCAAACTTCACATTCAGAAGAAGATTTTTTCCGATTATTAAAAAATACTTTTCACTTAAAAACCTTAAGGCATTCTAAATTATTAGCTAAACCGGTAGAAAAAATTGCAGTTTTAGGAGGAAGCGGTTCTTTCGCCATAGAACTCGCAAAGAAATGTCAAGTAGACGCATACATAAGTGCAGATTTTAAATATCATGACTTTTTTGCAGCAGACGATGAACTGCTATTAGTAGATATAGGACACTACGAATCTGAACAATTCACAAAAAATTTAATTGTCGAATTCCTTACGGAAAAATTCACTAATTTTGTGGTCATTTTATCACAAACAAAAACTAACCCCGTCAATTATTTTTAGGTATGGCAGCAAAGAAAGAACTCACTGTAGAAGATAAACTGAGAGCGCTTTACGATCTACAACTCATAGATTCAAGAATCGATAAGATCAGAAGCATACGAGGAGAATTGCCAATGGAGGTCCAAGATTTAGAAGACGAGGTTACCGGCTTAAAAACTAGGGTAGACAAGCTCAAATCTGAAATCGAAACACTTAATTTCGAAATCGGTGCTAAAAAGAACTTAATTGAGGAGTCCAAAGCTCTCATTAAAAAATATTCAGAGCAACAAAAAAACGTCCGTAATAATAGGGAGTTTAACTCAATTTCAAAAGAAATTGAATACCAAGAGTTAGAAATAGAATTGGCAGAAAAGCACATAAAAGGTTTTAAAGTTCAAATAGACGAAAAGAAAGAGGTTATCAAAGAAACCAAAGACAAATTATCTGCTAGAGAAGAACATTTAAAGCACAAAAAAGAAGAGCTAGATTCGATTTTAGCTGAAACTGAAAAAGAAGAAGGAGAACTTTTGACAAAAAGTGAGGAATACAAAACAAAAATCGAAGACCGGTTAATCAACGCATATACAAAAATCCGCCATAACGTCAAAAATGGTTTGGCTGTAGTTTCAATAGAACGGGGAGCCTCTGGAGGTTCTTTTTTTACGCTTCCTCCACAAGTACAAGTGGAAATTGCAACACGTAAAAAAGTCATTACTGATGAGCACAGCGGTAGAATTCTAGTCGATCCTGAATTGGCTCTAGAGGAAGAAACTAAAATGTCAGGTATTTTTTCTAAAATCACCTAAGTCTAGCTAATATTTCAATATCTAGTTTGAAAATTAAAACTAGCTCATAACTTTTGATAAAGCTTTTATTCAAATAATGGGCATATAAACTTTGGTGTTTCATCTTTTTGTTTAATAATTTTGTAATTTTGTTAAACAAATGACATATACCCAAGATAATTTAAAGCATCTCCCTTCTCGGAACCGAGCAAGTTTAATTAACAATTGTTGTGGAATCCGCTCAGCTAATCTCATTGGAACTGTCGATACAAAGCTGCAAGAAAATCTTGCTGTTTTTAATTCGGTAATGCACCTAGGGAGTGATCCTGCACTAATTGGATTTATTTTACGTCCACTTACAATGAAACGACACACTTATGATAACATACATCAAACCAAGTTTTTTAGCATTAATCAAATTCCCAGAGACTTGTATACAGAAGCGCATCAAACATCAGCGAAATACAAAAAAAACGAATCCGAATTTGAAACCTGCGCTATTGAGAAAGAGTATTTTGAGGACTATACTGTTCCATTTGTCAAAAAGTCTAAAATAAAAATAGCGTGTCGGTATGAGAGTGAATACAATATCAAAGAGAATGGCTGTGTAATGATTATCGGAAAAATTGAGATGATTGCAGTGGACGATTCGGGTGTCAGCGAAGATCTCTGGATTAATCACGAAAAATTAAACTCAATAGGTATTGGAGGACTTGACACTTATTACACCGTAAAATGCATAGATAGGCTTACTTATGCGCAAACTCACCAAGATTCAAAATCGATTTATGGCGCACAAAAAACTACATCTTGAACAAAAGATATGCCCTCGATGTCAACGCCCTTTTGAATGGCGTAAGAAGTGGGAGAATAATTGGGAAAATGTAAAATATTGTTCTAAAAAATGCAGCAAAAACAAATAAAATCACTTTTGTGGTTTACTAAGGATCTTAGGCCTTACGACCACGAAGGCCTACAAACGGCTATTAGAGAAAGTTCAGGAATTATAGGAGTCTATTGTATTGATAAAGAGGCTTATACTGTTGCTAAGGAGTTTGGTTTTAGTAAGCGTTCTAAATTTCAACTATCACTCATTTTAGAAGCCCTAGAAGAACTTAAAAAAGGTTTGCAATCACTAAATATACCTCTTATCGTTTTTGATGCAACTGCTTCAGAATGCATACCCCAACTTGTTGAAGAATACCAAATCGACCAAGTAATCTTACAAGAAGAATGGAGTTTTGAAGAGCAAAAAGAAGTAGAAAGTCTTAAATCACAATTACCTAATATTCTTTTTAAAACTTATTTAGGACAGTTATTGTGGCATCCCGAAGATGTTCCTTATAACTTACATCAAAACGAATTACCTGATGTTTTTACCGTTTTTCGAAAAAAATGTGAAAAACAAGCAAGAGTAAGACCTTTAATTGTCAACCACTCCATACCTACTAATTGTTTTAAGCAAGCATCGAGTGGAATTCCGACGCTTGAAAGCTTAGGACTTCCAGAGGTAAACATTCATCCTAGTGCTGCTTTTAAATTTCATGGTGGATATCAAGAAGCACAAAACAGACTACATGCTTATTTTTTTGAAAATCTTCATATAGCTCGATACAAAAAAACCCGAAATGGTCTTTTGGGAACTGAATATTCATCTAAATTTTCGCCTTGGCTTGCCATTGGAGCTTTGAGTCCACGGTACATTTATCACAAAATCAAATCCTATGAGAAAAAATATGTTAAAAACCAAGATACCTATTGGCTAGCATTTGAATTGATGTGGCGTGATTATTTCAAATATATTTCATTAGAGCACGGAAACCACCTCTTTAAACAAACTGGCATAAAAAAAAGACAATATTACTGGAAACAAGACAAGCGTGAATTCTTAAAATGGGTTAATGGGCAAACTGGGGATTCTTTTGTAGATGCTAATATGATAGAATTACAAAAAACAGGCTTTATGAGTAATCGAGGAAGGCAAAACGTAGCGAGTTACTTGACCAAAGATATGCAAATAGATTGGAGATGGGGAGCAGCCTACTTCGAAAGTGTTCTAATTGACTATGATGTTCATAGTAATTGGGGAAATTGGCAATACGTAAGTGGTGTCGGTAATGATCCAAGAGATCGAAAATTTAATACACTACTTCAAGCAGAACGATACGATCCAAAACAAGAATTCCAAAAACTATGGCTCAACCACAAACACTAAGGCTTATTCTTGGAGACCAACTAAACACTGAACACAGTTGGTTTAGACAACAAGAAAATCATGTCTGTTATCTTATGGCAGAGATAAGACAAGAGACGGATTATGTCAAGCATCACATTCAAAAAGTAACTGGATTTTTTGCCGCCATGCGTTCATTCGCTAAACATTTGGAGAAACTAGGACATCGGATTTTATACATTCCTATTTCTGAAAATCAAAGTCATTCATTTGACATACTTATTACAGAACAGATTCAACTCCAGAATATTCAAAAATTCGAATATCAAGAACCTGACGAATATAGATTAGACGCACAATTAAAAAGCCTTTGCGAGCGCTTAGCCCAAAACAATATAGAGACGCAAATGCAGAGTAGTGAGCACTTTCTGACGCAAAGAAATACCTTAACTCTATTTTTTGAAGGAAAAAAACAAGCGCTCATGGAATCATTCTATAGAATGATGAGAAAAAAGTATGGATATTTAATGATTGGAGATCAGCCGGAAGGGGGAAAATGGAATTATGACGGTGAAAATAGATCATCTTTTAAAGATCAAGTCCCTATTCCAGCAATACCACTTTTAAAGAATGATATAAAGGCTATAGTTGATGAAATCTGTGCTGAAAATATCCAGTATATTGGAGAAATTGACATCAATAACTTTAATTGGCCGATAAACCGCAAACAAGGAATTGAACTTCTTAAGCATTTCTGCGAACATCTTCTTCCCTATTTTGGGAAATATCAAGATGCACTTTACAGTGAAGATCCTTTTTTATTCCACTCGCGATTGAGTTTCGCTCTTAATCTTAAAATGATAAGTCCCAAAGAGGTAATAGAGCACAGCATAGAGGCATATCACAATAATAGACATGATGTTAGTTTGTCGCAAATTGAAGGATTCGTAAGACAAATTTTAGGATGGAGAGAATACATGAGAGGAATGTACTGGAGAGAAATGCCTGAATATGCCAACTTAAATGCACTAGAACATCGCAATGCATTGCCTTTGTTTTATTGGACAGGAAACACCAAAATGAAATGTTTAGAAAAGGCTATTTCACAAAGCCTTAAACATTCCTACGCACATCATATTCAAAGGCTCATGGTTACAGGAAACTTTGCTCTTCTCACACAAATAGACCCCGACCAGTTAGATCAGTGGTATTTAGGAATTTACATTGATGCCATTGAATGGGTAGAAATGCCTAATACAAGGGGAATGAGTCAATATGCAGACTTTGGAAAGATAGCCACCAAACCTTATATCAGTAGTGCCAACTACATCGATAAGATGAGTAATTACTGCAAAAAATGTCATTACAATGCTAAAGCCAAAAAAGGAGAAGACTCCTGTCCATTCAACAGTCTCTATTGGAATTTTTTAGACCATCACAGAAATAAACTTTCTAGTAACCCGCGCATGGGTATGATGTATCGTTTACTCGAGAAAAAAAATCAAGAAGAAATGCAAGAAATAAGAGATCGAGCTTCTAAGATTATCAAAAATCCAGACCTATTTTAATCGATGATTTGATCTGCAATGCCGTAAGCCAAAGACTCGTCAGCATTCATCCAATAATCTCTATCGAAATCTTTCATGACCTGATCAAAGTCTTGACCGCAATTATCCGCCAATATTCTGGCCCCAATTTCTTTGGTTTTGATGATTTCTCTCGCTTGAATTTCGATATTTGAGGCTTGACCTTGAGCTCCACCACTAGGCTGATGAATCATCACTCTAGCGTGTTTTTGGATGTAACGCTTTCCTTTTTCTCCTGCAGAAAGAAGAATACTTCCCATTGAGGCTGCAAGACCAGAACAGACCGTTGCTACAGGACTCTCAATTTGTTTGATCGTATCGTATATAGAAAAGCCTGAAGTCACGTAACCACCAGGGCTATTGATGACTAGTGTAATTTCATCGTGATTTAAATTGTTCAAATACAGAAGACGATCAACTACATGCTTTGCAGATTCATCATTCACCATTCCCCAAAGAAAAATTTTACGCTGCTCAAGTAAGTTTCTGTCAATTAAATCCTGTGTTTTTATATCAGCCATATTTGAAAATTTGTTCTTACAAAATTAGTGTATTGTTTGCATTCTATGCGAACATCATTAGTATCTTTAGCTAAAAAAATGAAGAAGTACACGTCCTTTTCCTGCTGCGTCCTAATTGGATTTGTGATGTCATCATGTCTAAATGCTACAAAACAACAAGATACTGTTGAAGAAGCGCAAGAATCAGCTGTTGAATCATTCATCGATAAGGTTGCAGAAGCACATGGTTTTAAGCAGTGGTCTGAAGTGGAAGAAATTAGCTTCAGTTTTAATGTGAGCCGAGCGAATGGAAACACCTTTAGTCGTTTTTGGATATGGCAACCTACATCAAACGCCGTTGGCAGCATTCAAGACAAGGACACTATTTGGTACAATAGAAACCAAACGCTAGACAGTTTAGAGAATCGTCTTAATGCAGGCTTCACCAATGATAAATTTTGGTTACTCAATCCATTTAATCTGATTTGGGATAGAGGCAATTACAGGGCGACCCTAACAAAAAAAATCAGTTCTCCCGTTGAAAATAAAAGCTATACCAAGCTCACCATCGTCTATGGACAAGAAGGAGGATATACACCAGGAGATGCCTATGATTTTTACATTGACCAGGATTACATTGTCAGAGAATGGACATTTCGCAGAGGTAACCAAGCAGAACCTAATATTAGTTCAGCCTGTAAAGATTATATCGAAATTGGAGGATTGCGACTCGTACAAAATTACGCTCGCGCCAATAGTGAACGCGCCCTTTTCTTTAGTGATTTGAAGGTGGAAACTTCGCAAAAATAATAGCAATAAGCATAGCTATTGCCACGACAAACATTAAACTGAAACTTTCGGTTAAAGAGTATTGTTCTGCAATAAATCCTAAGATAACCGGTGTAAAAAGAAACCCTAAATAGCCTGATCCCGCAATAAAAGAAACGCCTGTAGAGGCGGGAACATCTTTCATTTTTCCGCCAATTCGAAAGAGTTCAGGAACGATTACAGAAAAACCTAAGCCGCCTAGTGAAAATCCAATAACACTGAAAACCTGGTGTTCTTGAAGAATGAAGACGTAGGCTAAAATAGACACTGATGAGCTGATCAACAAGGTTTTTCTCGAACCAACGCGAGAAGAAATCCCGTCACCTAAAAAGCGTCCGAGTGTCATACAAACAGAAAACATGATAAAGCCTACACCAATATACTGCTCCGGAGCCTTAACGACCTCTTTCATAAACAAGGTCGACCAGTCTATAATCGCACCCTCACTACCCATAGCTACAAAAGAAATCACTGAAAGAAGAATCATAGCTTTAAAAACCTGTATTCCAACTTTTGACGAAGTTTTTTCTTTTGCTGATCCGCTAATCGAAACGTATCGGTTCTTGACCAAAAAATTGACAGCAAGTAAAACTAAAGATAGGGTTGCCACATGAAGCAATGGATTATCGATTAAAGGAATAAAAAAAGATCCTAAGCCGGCGCAAACGCCCCCCAATGAAAAAAATCCATGTGCCGAAGACATGAATTGAACGTTGTCGATTTTTTCAATTTCTGAGACTAATGAATTCATGGCGATATCCAAAAAACCATTACACAATCCAAATACAAAAAGTGCAGCGCAAAGACTGATATAACTAGGTGCAGAAAGTGGAAAAATAAAGCAAATACATCCGGCTATTATAGCATACCAAGTTGATTTACCAGCACCGAGGCGCTGAATAATGCGCGAAGCAAAAGGGAGCACGGCAAATACCCCAAAAGCCAAAAAAAATATCGCAATGCCGAGTTGGTCTTTTGATATATCAAGTGTTTCTTTTACTGTGGGAATGTAAATAGCCCAAGTTCCAAACCAAAAATTTAAAGTAGCGAAAGCAAAGGACGCTGCAAAGTACTTTTTGTTACTTAAAATAAGTAGAAGTGATTTCATGAATGATATGCTACAGCTTGCTTTAAAAGTTGACCAAAATTATAGATATCTTCAAACGAATTATACATAGGTACAGGCGCCATTCGAATTACATTAGGCTCACGCCAGTCTGGAATACAACCATTCGAGGTGAGGTATTCGAAAATAGATTTATTCTGTCCGTGTAAATAAATCGATAATTGGGCTCCGCGTTGGAGCGGTGTAATTATTTCAAAATTTAAGTCGAGTTCTTTGGCGATATCCTTCAATACGAATTCTAAATATCCCGTTAGTTGGTCACGCTTTTCAACAAGTGCTGACATACCCACCTTTTCAAAAAGGGTCAAAGAGGCCAAAAAGGGAGCGAGAGATAAAATTGGTGCATTGCTCACCTGCCAGGCATCTGCTGTTGGCATGGGATCAAAACGATCTGTCATTTTAAAACGCGTCTCTTTTTTATTTCCCCACCACCCCTCAAATCTATGTATGTCTTTATCATTCAAGTGCCGCTTGTGAATGAAAACACCTGAGGCATTTCCTGGTCCGGCATTGAGGTATTTGTAACTGCACCAGGCTGCAAAGTCCACTCCCCAGTGGTGAAGTGCTAATTCAATATTACCTGCTGCATGAGCTAGGTCCCATCCAACCATTACATTATTCTTCTGAGCCACTTCTGTGATTTTCTGAATATCAAATACTTGACCGTTATAATAATTCACTCCTCCCAAAAAGACAAGTGCCAATTCTGAAGCATTGTGTTCTATGGCTTGAATAAAATCCTCTGTATGATAGAGACCGTCTTCTCTTTTAGGAACCTGTATGAGTTCATCTTCGGGATTGAGTCCTCTAAATCGTAATTGAGAGTCCATGATATACTTATCTGAAGGAAAGGCTTTTTGCTCACACAAAATTTTTGTTTTAGCACCCTCAGGTCTAAAAAAAGAAACCAAAAGAAAATGCAAATTCACCGATAGCGTATTCATCACTGTTAATTCTTCTTGATGACATCCCATGATTTTAGAAAGTGTAGGGGCCAACTTTTCGTGATATTCCCACCAGGGTCGATCTCCGTTAAAATGTCCTTCCACAGCGAGTTCACCCCAGGCACTCATTACTTCATCTACATAGGACTGACTCACTTTTGGCTGAAGACCTAGAGAATTACCTGTAAAATAGAGTACATCTCTTCCTTTAAATTGAGGAAATATAAATTCCTTTCTCAAGTAATTCAATGTGTCATTTTGATCACAGGCTAAGGCAAAATCTCGGGTGTTTTGCATAAAAAGATTTATTTTCGAGTTCTGATTAAAACAGTGATGAAATTAGTTCATCTCTTTAGAATACAAAACAAGAAAAGTGCATTTCTTCTCTGAATCCCTTGAAAATTATATCACGCAGCACGCTGAAGAAGAATTTGAATATCTTCAAGCCTTAAGAGCTGAAACACACAGAAAAGTAATTCAGCCACGAATGATTAGCGGGCATTATCAAGGGCGTCTTTTATCGTTTATTTCAAAACTATCAAGACCAGATAGAATTCTTGAAATTGGAACCTACACTGGATATTCTGCTTTGTGCTTAGCTGAGGGTCTTAGTGAGCACGGCCGATTAGACACTATTGAAATTAACGAAGAACTGGTCCATATACATCAGAAATATCTGCATCAATCACAATATGCAAATCAAATACAAGTGATTTATGGTGATGGGTTAACAGTGCTTCCCCAACTAAAAGAGTCATACGATTTGGTCTTTATAGATGCAAAAAAAGCCTTGTATAATAGCTATTTAGATTTAGTTCTTCCGCTGATGTCCAAAAACAGCCTTTTACTTGCGGATAATATTCTATGGTCAGGTAAAGTAGTCGAAGAAGTGGCGACAAATGATAAAGCTACACAAGAACTATTGGTCTTTAACCGACGTCTGCACGAGGATATAAATTTTGAATCGATTATACTTCCTGTTCGTGATGGTTTAAGTTTACATCGAAAAAGAAACGATTAATTAAGGCTATGTTCAAACAAGCGCTTAGAACACCTACAAGAGCTCCAATAAATATGTCTGTTGGATAGTGAACCCCTAGATACAAACGGCTGTAAGCAAATAAAGCAGGCCAAATAAAAATAAGTAGTCCGTATTTAAAATCTAATTTGTTAAAATAATACCAAGTAAATAAAGCAATAGCAACAGAACTTGCCGCATGACCAGAAAAAAAACTATAATCTGTAGGCTTTATAAGTACTCGTAACAATTCGTTGAGTTCGGGATCGTTAACCGGTCTTAAACGATTAAAAAAGGGTTTAGACCAAGACATTAAACCTAAAACGGTAGCAACATTGAGCAACGAACACAACAGCAAAATGCCAAAAGTTTTTAGTTTCAATCGATAGTAGAAAAAAGCTATGCAAAAAATAAAAAGTGGAATCCAAGTGGTAAAACGAGTAATGACTAGCCAAAATTGATCGTACGCTGGGGTGCCTAATTGATTTAAAAATAAAAGAACATCTCGATCAAATGTTTCGATCAAATTCACATTCCGCCTCTTTTGATGCTGCCACCTACATCTTCAACTGATTTTTTAACCTCGTTGAATTCTTTTTTGATTTCTTTACCTAGATTGGCATCTAAACCTTGTTTATCAGCGGTTTTTTTTATTTCTCTTTTAATGTCTTCGGTGGCGTCTTTGAGTTGTCTCATACCCTTTGCTAGTCCACGAACAATTTCAGGCAATTTGTCTGAACCAAATATCAATACTGAGACAAATACAACAAAAAATATCTCCGCTCCGCTAATAAATAATAATCTCATATTACAAAAGTAAAAAAACCCATGACTGAAATACACTCCAGCCATAGGAATTTAACTTAACCTTTGATTTCTTCTCTTAAACTCTCAAATTCTGACTTAGGCGCCTCTTTGGGCCATGCATTATTAGTCGTGTCAATATCCGCAGTTTCAGCTTGTGGATCTACTATAATTCCTGTGAGTTCTTTTTCAGAAGCAATTACTCTTTTCACCTCTGCATCATTCTTTCTCCAAATCTCTGGCGGATAGGTAATACGTTCTTTTGAGCCGTCAGCATAAGAATATTCGACAATAAGTGGCATTGGAATTCCTCCTGGTTTGTCAAATGTAACCTCGTAAAAATATTTTGGCTCTTGTACCGCAGAGCGCTCTGCTGCGCTCATATTATCAAGCATGAATTCGTTTAAATTTTTAGAAGACTCAGAAGGTGATTTACCTTTTAATTCTTCAGATAAATTTGGTGAATCTTCACTCGCGAGATATACAAGTGGAGGAAGATCTGCCTCTGCAATACCCTGGGCAGCCATATAGGCTTTCATTTGGTCGCTGGGTTCTGAAGAAACGTAATATTTTTTAACGTCTTTCACACCGATATCAACGTAATCTGTAGTGTAAAACCATCCTCTCCAAAACCAGTCTAAATCAACTGCTGAAGCATCTTCCATTGTTCTAAAAAAGTCCTCTGGAGTAGGGTGTTTAAACATCCATCTCTGAGCATAGGTCTTAAATGCGTGATCAAAAAGTTCTTCACCCATCACTGTTTCTCTTAAGATGTTAAGTGCTGTTGCCGGTTTCCCGTATGCATTTGGGCCTAAGCTATATACGTTTTCAGGATTGGACATAATTGGTGCGATATAATCTTGATCACCTGACATGTAAGGCACAATTTTAGAGGGCTCACCTCTTCTAGAAGGATACTTTTCTAATGCGCCAATCGCATCAGGAAATGCTTGACCAAATTCCTGTTCTGCGATATATTGCATAAAAGTATCTAAACCTTCATCCATCCAACCCCATTGTCTTTCATCAGAATTTACGATCATCGGGAAGAAATTGTGTCCAACCTCGTGAATAATAACACTCATCATTCCATATTTTGTTCGTTCTGAATAGGTTCCGTCTTCGTTTGGACGTCCGTAATTCCAACAAATCATCGGGTACTCCATTCCTTGGTTCTTAGCGTGAACAGAGATGGCCTTATGGTAGGGATAATCAAAAGTGTGTTCACTATAGGTAATAAGTGTTGAAGCTACTGCTTTAGTAGACCATTCTTCCCAAAGCGGATTTCCTTCTTTTGGATACATTGAAACCGCCATCACATCTTTATTACCGATTTTAACGGCCATCATGTCCCAAATAAATTTACGAGAACTAGCAAACCCAAAATCTCTTACATTTTCAGCGTAAAACTTCCAAGTCTTAGTTTTCTCAGAGAAATCTTTTTCTGCTTCTTCTGCTTCTTCTTGTGTTACAATCATTACTGGAGTATCGTAAGATTTCTTAGCCTGATTATATCTTTTCATCATTGTTTTTGAAAAAACATCTTTTCTATTTTGTAAAACACCAGTTGCATCTAAAACGTGATCTGCAGGAGCTGTTATTTCAACAGAATAATTCCCAAAAGGCAGAGCAAATTCTCCACTTCCCCAGAATTGATGGTTTTGCCATCCTTCTACGTCATTGTAAACTGCCATTCTTGGAAAAAACTGCGCAATCACATAAGCTCGATTACCATCTTTCGCAAAATACTCATAACCTGATCTCGCTCGGTTAACCGTATGATCAGGAATATTGTACCACCACTTTATCGAAAATGATACCTGTCCCCCACTTTGAAGTACTGAAGGCAAATTGATACGCATCATTGTTTGGTTGATGGTGTAAGAAAGTGCTTTTCCACTGGCATTTTTGACATATTCGATATTGAATCCTCCATCGAAAGGATCCGTCATATAGGTTTGTGCAAAATTACCTGCGGTGTAGGCCATATTGACCCCATTACCATTTCTAAGTGGCGATTTTGAATCTGACGCTCTTACGTTTTGATCCAACTGTACCCACAAAAATTCAAGAGCATCAGGAGAATTATTTGTATAGGTAATAGTTTCTTCTCCGTAGAGACGAGCATTTTTATCGTCAAGGGTAATCTTCATGTCGTAATCAGCCTGCTGTTGATAGTAATCTGGCCCTGGAGCTCCAGAAGCTGATCTATACGTATTAGGAGAGGAAAATTCCTCGTATAATTGTTTGAATTTGCTCTGATTGTAATGTCCTGGCTTTCGTTCTACTTGACCTTCTTCTTGTGCTTGAAGACCAAGGTTAAATAGTAAACCAAGAGCTGTGAGTAGTAAATAGCTATTTTTCATAATAGGTTTTGTTATTAACTGCTGAAATTATTAAGAATTAGAATGAATTAAAAATTTTAAAGCATTAATTTGAATATACTGTTTCCTGAAATTAAAACAGCACTTTTTTTAATATTTGACATCCTTAAGTGGATTAGGTTTTTTTGTTCTTCAAACAACTCCATAAGTACTTTATTTTCAATTTCAAGGCTTTTACCTTTTACATCCTGCACTGCCGTCGACTGTAATAAAATGACAACTTGATCACCTTTGAATGTTTTTCCTACATAATTCAGATTTACTTTTTGACCATTGAGACGCAAATCAAATTTCTGAGAAAAGTAGCGTTTAAGATAAAAATCAATGTTGGGCGAAAGCTGCTCGGGATCAAGATTAAGGGTTTTTTCATAGCGCATTTGCAAGACTTCTTGCATATCGTCAATAAAATAGCGTCCAATGATTTCAAAAGTTGCTTTTTCTTCATTGAAATTGACTTCCGAAACACTTAAATAAAATTTGTGCTCGGCATAAAAGCTCAATACTAAAAATGTAATCCCTGCTATTAAACTATTCTTGACGTACTTATTCAATTGCATCATTTTTAAACGCTATAGATTTTTGTGTAGCAAATTCTCTAAAGGCCAACCAATCTCCTCTTTCCATAAGTGGTTTATACAAAGAATCTGTCTGACAAAAATACAAGAATCGATTGCGGTCTTTATGCTCGATATTTAATTCTTCCCAAAAAAGTGAATCATTTAAATGCTCGCGTATGCTGTTCATTCGATTTCTTGCTTTGTCTATACGAATTCGTTCTTTCAACATTTTTGTTCTTCCACTTATCGCATTGAGAATGGGATTTAAAGGAATTATTCCACCACCAGTTGTGGCTTCGTGCAGCATGCGCTCACTTTGTGTAATGATACGAACATCTGCATTGGGCAAACCCAATTCTTGAGCATCATAAATTTTGGTGGCTGCACTCAGTTCAGTATCTAAAACTGGGTTTCCAGTTAATTTGTATTGTGAAAGCGTCACTCCTTCTAGTCGATTGATCTGCATCTCAAGAGGCACAAAGATTTTGGCAGCCTTAAGCATGGCTTCGTCTACAACCAGTTCCTTTTGTTTCAATTGAATAGATGAAAAAACAATAGTGTCTCCTACAGAAGCTTTAATTCGGAACTGTCCGGCAATATCAGTGATTCCGGCAATTGATTTTTGCACGTTTTGAATTGCGACTCCAGAGCGGTCAATTTCTTGAAATTTCACCTCTCCATTTAAATATCCTTCTTGCGCTATACTCAATTTAGCATGAAAAATGAGCACTAGAACAACACAAAATCTATAAATTGATTTCACTCTTAAACTTTACACTTTGATTGACTAGGTATTCAATCAACTCGAATTCGTTTTCTTTTTTGATTAGACTTGGGTCTAATTCTTGAGCGTCACAATAACTCAAAAAGGCTTCTACTTCATCAGGCTTGAGTTTTAAATCCAGTATAAAAAATTCAGGTTCATAGACCGTGCGCAAAACTTCACTTAATTCTATAGTCATTACCTCCTCGCTTTCATTTTCTGAGGTCAGTAATTTTTGCATGGCTCGGTATATAGAAACGAAATTTAGACCGTTTTGCATTCCCCGTACAGATTTTGACATGGCGACATTTTGGGTCTTACTCCCTCGGTCTATCTCGTATTCATAGCCTTTAAAACGTTCATTTTCGACAGACAAAAAAGCCTCTTGGTTTTCAGGACGTACAACGACCTCCTCGAGTGTAGTTACCTTTTCTTCAACGTTAACCACTAATCTTCTATTGGTCAACATTTCTTGAGTCACCTCTACTACTTTAAGCTCGTAATTCACGGCTGTAAAAACAAGATCGTCACCAACGGAGACTTCTATGGCAAAAGCCCCATTTTCATCTGTAATAGTCATGGTCTCTTTCGAGGCATTGATCACGTTTTGGTTCATCACAAAACTATTTTGATATAAAACTTGACCTCTTAAAATTTCACTTTTTTGTGCTAAAAGTGTAGAATTCAAACCCATAAAAAGTACAAAAGCGTAACATCCTAATCTCATAGACTTAAAAGTACTAATTTTATTGATAAATGAAGGAACTTATCAAAGAGGTTAGTGCAAAGGAATGCTTTCCCGTAAGACATGCTGTTTTAAGAAAAGGAAGACCTTTATCTTCTTGTGCTTTTGAAGATGACCAGAATGAATATTGTTTTCATTTAGGTCTTTTCGTCAAGAGTGAAATCGTTGCAATTGCGAGCTTTATACCCAAGAAATTTCCTGAGCAAAAAACGGTACAACCAAGTTATCAACTGAGAGGAATGGCTGTTTTAGAATCGCATCAAGGAAGAGGTTTGGGCGTCAAATTATTAGATTACGGCTTAGATCTCTTAAAAGGAAAAGAGGCCTCTATTTTATGGATGAATGCGCGAATAGGTGCTGTTGAATTTTACCAAAAACTTCAATTTTCGTCAATTGGAGACTTATTTGATATACCTCCTATTGGGATACACCAAAGAATGTACAAAGTATTGCAAAATGAATAGAAGAGATTACCTTAAAAAACAAAGCTTAGCGAGTATTGGTCTGTTGTTTACATCAGAACTTTGCGCAAATAAACAACAAGGCTTTTCTTTAGAACAACTTATGGGTATAGCGACTTTTAATGGAGTTTCAACCCCTGAAGTGCAGCTTTTACGAAAGGCATTTGAGGCCTACCTAGAAATGCAAGATGCGGCCCTAAAAGAAGGCATCTCTATAACGGCCGTTTCCAGTTACCGAAGTTTTGCTAGACAGAAAGCCATATTTGAACGAAAGTATATGCGGTTTACCCAAAACGATGGATTAACCCCTCAGGCAGCTTTTGAAAAAATAATAGAATACTCAACAATTCCGGGCACAAGTAGACATCACTGGGGTACCGAAATCGACATTATAGACGGCAGTAAACCTCAGGTAGGCGACGTTCTCGTCGAAGAGAAATTTCATGCTAATGGACCCTATGTAAAGCTGAAAAAATGGATGGATTTCAATGCCAACGACTACGGATTTTATCTGGTTTATACCAATGATCATAACCGCAAAGGGTTTAACTACGAACCATGGCATTACAGCTTCAAAGAATTGTCAAAGCCTATGCTGGATACCTATTTGAGACACGATCTTAAATCTGTTTTACGCGAGGCTAATTTCAAAGGAGCCGCTCTTTTAAGCGAGGACTTAATTGAACGTTATATCGAAGAGCACATCAAGGATATAAATCCTGAGTTGCGTTCTTAATTTTATGCTGAATCCAGTACATTTGCAGCACATTTACCACAGATGAACAAGAATGTACTATTAATGATTTTAGATGGATGGGGAATTTCTCCTGATCCTAAAGTTTCTGCCGTTGCACAGGCAAACACTCCATTTTACGACAAGGCTCTTAAAACCTATGCCTACGCCACACTAAAAACTTATGGAATGGAAGTTGGATTGCCCGAAGGACAAATGGGCAACTCCGAAGTTGGACACATGAATATTGGAGCAGGAAGAATAGTTTATCAAGATTTCGCAAGAATCAATAAGGCTATTACAGAAAATACCTTCAAAGAAGAACAAAAATTACAATCAGCCTTAGCCTACGCAACTCAAAACAAAAAGCCAATTCATTTGCTTGGGCTCCTCAGCGATGGTGGTGTACATTCGCACATTAACCACCTTAAAGCCCTGATCGAAATATGTGAGACCAATGGGCATTCTAAAACTTATGTTCACGCTTTTACCGATGGACGAGATGTAGACCCCAAAAGTGGAAAGCAATTTATCGCTGATATCTTAGCCGCTTCAGATCCCTCAAAAACACACCTGGCCAGTATTATTGGACGCTATTACGCCATGGATAGAGATAAACGATGGGAACGTGTGAAGCAAGCCTATGACTTACTGGTCAAAGGGGAAGGTACACCAACTACAAATCCCTTAGAACAAATGGACTCATTTTATGCTAATGACATTACAGATGAGTTTATAACTCCACTGACTGTAGGTGAAGAGCAGCTTATTCAAGCTTCAAGAATAAAGGCAGGAGATGTGGTTATTTTCTTCAACTTTAGAACCGATAGAGGTCGAGAATTAACCGAAGTACTCACACAAACAGAACACGCAGATCACAATATGAAACCTCTTGATTTGCATTTTCTGACCATGACCAATTACGATGAAAACTTCAAAGGCATCGAAGTAATATACGATAAGGACAAACTCAGAAATACTTTGGGAGAAGTCATTTCAAAGGCTGGATCTTCACAATTACGTATCGCAGAGACTGAAAAATACCCTCACGTTACCTTCTTTTTTAACGGTGGTAGAGAAGAAGAATTTGAAGGCGAAAAACGTATTTTGTGTCCTTCGCCAAAAGTGGCTACCTATGACGAAAAACCCGAAATGAGTGCTTTTGAAATTACTGAGGCTGTCATAGAAAGTATAGAAAATGACCATCCTAATTTCATATGTCTGAATTTTGCCAACCCAGATATGGTGGGGCATACAGGGATTATGAGTGCAGCAGTAAAAGCTGTGGAAACAGTAGATGAATGTACCTCTAAAATTGTCGAGAGTGCTTTACAACAAGACATGAGTATTATTATCATCGCGGACCACGGAAACTGTGACACTATGGTGAATAAAGATCAAAGTCCGAATACGGCACACACCGTTAATCCTGTTCCGATTATTCTTATCGATAAGGATGGTACAAAAATCAAAGATGGAATTCTTGGGGATATCGCACCGACGGTTTTAGATTTAATGGGTATTGATCAACCTGATGAAATGACTCAATACTCCTTAATCACAAATTAAGATCTGATGATACTGAAGTCAAAAGAAGAATTGATACTTATGCGTGAGAGCGCGAGACTCGTTTCTAAAACGCTAGGGATGTTGGCTAGCGAAATCAAGCCGGGAGCTCATCCGCTAAAGCTTGATCAAATGGCCGAAGAATTTATACGAGATCACAAAGGGTCTCCAGGGTTCTTAAATATGTATGGATTTCCAAACACCTTAAACTGGAGTCCTAATGAGCAAGTCGTTCACGGAATTCCAGGAGACACTCCACTTCAAGAAGGAGACGTGATTTCTGTGGATTGTGGAGCACTCATGAATGAATTTTATGGAGATCACGCATATACATTTGAAGTTGGAGAAGTCGATGAAAAGGTTAAAAAACTTTTGCAAACCACACGAGAATCTCTTTATGTTGGAATTTCTCATTTTAAGGTCAACAACCGAGTAGGAGATGTAGGCCAGGCCATTCAAAAATATTGTGAAGATGCAGGTTATGGTGTTGTTAGAGAGTTGGTAGGTCATGGCTTGGGAAAAAAATTACACGAAAGTCCAGAAATGCCCAATTACGGTAAACGTGGATGGGGGAAAAAATTTCAAGAAGGACTTGCGGTGGCAATAGAACCAATGATTAATATGGGAACACATCGTGTTGTGCAATTAAAGGATGGCTGGAGTATTGTCACAGCAGATAAAATGCCTTCTGCGCATTTCGAGCACAATGTAGCGATTGTCGATGGTGTTCCAAAGCTCTTATCTACATTTGACCATGTGCACGAGGCCTTGGGAATTTCTACAAACGAAGAGGACCCCTATCGATGGTAAATAACATAATCAATGTTCGAAAGGTTAGTTAAAATTATTTTAAATAGTATACCTAGACCCCTACTGATAAAAATCAGTTTATGGCTTAGACCTTTTATTGCCTTGTTCTATGCAGGAACGACCTATAAAGACCCTATAGACCAAAGAGGCTATCGAAAGTTCTTACCCTATGGGTATAAAAAAATTCGAGAAGGTGTGCTCGCCCCAGGAACCTTTTCACTGGAAAGACATCGATTTCTTTGGTTGTTTTTAAAGACAAGGACTAACTTTTTTAATCAGTCTACTCCTATTAAGTTGCTACATATGGCCCCAGAACAAGCTTTTTATAAACGTTTTAAGCGACTCTCTCATATCGACTACACCAGTTGTGATTTGGACTCTCCAATCGCCGAAGTACACGCAGACATTTGTGATTTACCTTTCGAAAATAATTACTTTGATGTGATTTTATGCAATCATGTTCTCGAGCACGTTAAAAAAGATCAAGACGCACTTACTGAATTATATAGGGTATTAAAACCTGGTGGATGGGGAATATTTCAAGTACCCATTGACTACAGTCGCAGCAAGACCTTTGAAGACAATTCAATTGTGAATAAGGAAAAACGAACAGAAATTTTTGGACAGTACGATCACTTGCGTATATACGGAATGGATTTTTTCAACCAGCTTGAAAATCATGAATTTCAGGTACAAAAAATTTCAGTCAAAGAAATTTACACGAAAGAAGAAATTGAAAGGTATAGACTAGATGAAACTGAAATACTGCCTTTTGTACAAAAATCAATCGATCAGTAAGGCCTCAAATTCTGGAGAAAACCACTCTTTGATTTCTTCTTTTTCGTCACTGTAAATGATATAAGCCCATAAATCGGAATGACCTTTTAAAATAGCTAGTGACTTTGGCAAATCCATCACCATGAAGGATGTGGCCCAAGCATCAGCAGTTGCGCAGTCATCGGCTATCACAGAGGTGGCTAAAACGTTAGACATTTTGGCCTCGCCTGTAGAAGGGTCTATGGTGTGTACATATTTGTTTCCCTTTTCATCCACTCTAAATTTTCTGTAATTACCAGAGGAAGCCATAGCCTTATCGCTTAACTCGATTTTTTGTTTGAGTACTCGTTCTTCAAGACGCTGTGGATCATCAATTCCAATTGTCCAAGCTTTTGATTTTTCTAGATTTTGTCCTTTGGCTATGATCTCACCTCCTAATTCAATCAAATAATTAGCACCTCCGCTTTGAGCTAAATAAAATGCAATTAAATCTAAGGTATATCCTTTGGCAATGGCATTAAAATCAAATTGTGTGTTGGGATTCGTTTTTTGCAGCACATTTTGTTTTAAGACTAATTTATCAAATCCAACGTATTGCAAAAGACTATCTCGCAGCTCAACAGTGACATCTAGTGGCTGTTCTGCTCCAAATCCATAAGCGTTTACAAGTATGCCTACAGTGGGATCAAAATAGCCGTCAGTTTCTTTGTGAATTTGTTGAGCTAGAGTAAAAACTTTTTTGAATTGATCATCGATAACCACATTTTCTTCGCCTCTATTGATTCGACTAATCAAAGAATTGGGTCTATAGGTAGACATCGAATTATTTGCGGCTTCTACAATGGAATCTACTGCATACTGTAAGCGAGATGATTGGATATTACAATCGTAACAAACAATTCCATAGGTAGTTCCTAAGGCGCTGCCTTGAATGCGAATTACCTCTTTTTTTGGGGTACAAGAAATCCCGAGAAATAATGCAATTAAAATGTACGTTCTCATAGAAATTCTTGAATGGGAATCATCCCTTTAAAATTAATTTCATAGGGTTGGTTGAGCAGTACGGCTTCGGCTTTGTCTTCAGCATTATACAAGCCCACTCCAGCGTAAAAAGACGTAGCCTCAAATTTCTCAGCATGGTCTTTTAATTTGGTCAGTAGCTTGAGATCGGGTGCAAGAGGATCTTCAGGATAAGGTACTGCCCGTACGACGATAAAGTGTGTTTTTTTCTCTTTAAGACAAACAAACTGCGGGTTTTTCTTCGGTTTAGAATTTACTGCTAAAAACTCAAATCCATTGCGCTCGAGTTCCTTACCCACAATATTCATGGCCAAGTTATGTAACTCTTGTTCGGTTAATTTTCGCACTCTTATCTTCTAAAATCCGATTCCTATCGCGGGATTATCCCCCGAAATCATCAAATCGGATATGCTCGTCTGGAATACCGAAATCCTCTCCCATTTTTTGAACTGCCTGGTTCATTAATGGAGGCCCACAGAAGTACAATTCGATATCTTCTGGACTTTCGTGATCGTTGAGATAATTGTCGATTACACAGTTGTGAATGAATCCAACAAATCCATCTCCATCTTTATCATTGATGTCTTTCTTCACTTGCCAATTGTCCACGTCTTGTGGCTCAGAGAGCGCTAAATAGAATTTGAAATTCGGGAATTCTCTTTCTAAGGCTCTAAAATGTTCTAAATAAAATAATTCTCTTTTGGAACGCCCTCCATACCAATAGGTTACTTTTCTGTTGGTTTTTAAAGTTCTAAAAAGGTGATATAAATGAGAACGCATTGGAGCCATCCCTGCACCACCTCCTACATAAAGCATTTCAGATTCTGATTCGTTGATAAAGAATTCTCCAAAAGGACCAGATATCGTTACTTCATCACCTGGCTTAAGTCCAAAAATGTACGATGAGGCAACTCCGGGGTTGACATCCATCCAATCTCCCTTATCACGGTCGAAAGGAGGAGTCGCAATTCTAACATTTAACATAATTTCTCTTCCTTCTGCTGGAAAAGAGGCCATTGAGTAAGCACGCTCAACGAGTTCTGTATTTTTCATCACCAAAGGCCAAAGCTTGAATTTATCCCATTCAGCTTTAAATTTCATTGGTGTTTCATGCTCCTCTGGGTGTGCTGTGATGTCCATATCAGCGTAGCGTACCTCACATGGTGGAATTTCGATTTGAATATATCCTCCCGCCTTGTAATTCATCTCCTCTGGAATCTCGACTACAAATTCTTTGATGAATGAGGCCACATTGTAATTACGCACCACTTTGGCTTGCCATTTTTTGATACCAAAAACCTCTTCAGGAATAGTTATTTCCATATCCTGTTTTACCTTTACTTGACAGGCTAAACGAGCACCGCCTTGTAACTCCTTTTTAGAAAAATGTGGAGTTTCAGTCGGAAGTGCTTCTCCTCCTCCAGCTAAAACATGACATTCACATTGAATGCAAGATCCACCACCTCCGCATGCTGAAGGCAAAAATATTTTTTGATTACCTAGGGTGGTCAAAAGTGTATCTCCTGAGGCCACTTCTATTTCACGCTCTCCATTGAGAAGAATTTTAACGGGCCCTGAAGGCGCTAATTTTTCTTTCGTAAATAACAATAAGGCAACCAACGCTAAAATTAACGTTAAGAATGCTGCCACTGTAATTGCTATTGTACCACCTATTGCTGCTAAAGTCATTTGAAAGATATTAAGGATTTAGTACTAAGTCTTTGTTTGTTTCTTTGGCCTCTTGGTCTTTTTCAATCTCTGCTGCATCCTGAGTCAATTCCTTGATGTCTACTGGAGAAATTGTTTTAACAACCTCTTCGGCTGCTGGAGGTTCATTATCTCCGGTCAGCATACCACCAAAACTTTGGAAACCTATTCCCATGAGTCCAGTAATAATAAAGGTGATTCCCAAACCACGTAATGGCCCAGGAACAGCTGAATATCTAATTTTTTCTCGAATTGCTGCGATGGCTAGAATAGCTAGAAACCATCCAATACCCGAAGAGAAACCATAATTTAAGGCCAATGCAAAGCTTGAAATTTCACGAGCCTGCATAAAAAGTGAACCCCCTAAAATGGCACAGTTCACCGCAATTAAAGGCAAAAAGATACCTAGTGAGTTATAAAGAGCTGGAGAAAACTTCTCGACCACAATTTCTACCAACTGAACCATAGTTGCAATCGTAGCGATAAATAAAATAAAGGATAGAAAGCTTAGGTCGTAGTCTGCAAATTCAGGTCCTAACCAGGTCAATGCCCCTTCTTGAAGAATGTATTGGTCTAAAAGCCAGTTTAATGGAACTGTTACAGTTAAGACAAAAATAACCGCTGCTCCTAAACCAACTGCAGTGGCTACCTTTTTTGATACGGCTAAATAAGAGCACATACCTAAAAAGACAGCAAATACCATATTGTCAATAAATATAGATTTGAAAAATAATTCTAAGTGTTCTAACATAACTACTCTATTTTAGGCCTCTTCAATTAATGATTTATTCTGTGCGCGTTGAATCCATATTAAAACTCCAACAACAATAAGAGCGGCTGGAGGAATGATCATAAAGCCATTGTTTTCGTAACCAAAGGCATATAAGCCAGTTTTTGCGATAGGATCTCCCAAGACTGGAACACCGAACAAGGTTCCTGATCCCAATAATTCCCTTAAAAATCCAACCATAATTAGAATAACTGCGTAACCAAATGCATTTCCGATACCATCTAAAAAAGAACGCCAAGGACCATTACCTAAAGCAAATGCTTCAAATCGTCCCATGATGATGCAATTGGTAATAATCAACCCTACAAACACCGATAATGTCTTACTGAGCTCATAAGCAAATGCCTTAAGCACCTGATCAACAATAATCACCAATGCAGCGATTACAATAAGTTGTACGATAATTCTAATTTTTGAAGGAATGAGGTTTCTGAGTAAAGAGATAACTACATTACCAATTCCCATTACGAACAACACCGAAATAGACATAACCACAGAAGCCTTGAGCTCTGCAGTAATGGCTAGTGCTGAACAAATTCCTAATACCTGAATGGTAATAGGATTGTTGTCCGCGAGTGGATCTAGTATTAAGTTTGTGTCTTTTTTTGATAATAGTGCCATACTAATTGGTCATTATTGATTGTAAAAAAGGTTGATAGAGTTTCACACTTTCTTTGATCATGTCTGATACTCCGTTACCAGTTATGGTTGCACCTGCTAAAGCATCTACTTCAGCATCTGATTTGTCTTCATTCAGGGGATCATTATTTCCTTTTACCACACTGATTCCTCCAAACTTTCCGTTTGACGCGATAGATTCGCCAATAAAATCGTCCATGAAATAACGCAATTTGATGTTAGCGCCTAGTCCTGGGGTTTCTGCTTTGTGATCAAAATAAACACCTTTGATGATCATATCTTCGTCAACGGCCATATATCCCCAAATGGCATCCCAAAGGCCCTTACCATACATTGGAATGATATAGTATTTCTGATTGTCATTGGTTCCCACAAAAAGTGGAAGGCTCGACTTATCTCCTTTTTTAATTTTATTTATTTCTTTCTTTAGGTCAATGAGATATGCTTCTTCTTGAGCCTGGATTTCTTCTCCTGAGAGCACGTATTGCCCTTCTATAAGATTGTTAAAAATAGATTCGACCTCTGTAGTAGGGATAAAATTAACAGAAGATTCATCTTGATTTCGATTTACACCCATGGCATAGAGAATGTTTTGCTGTTTTTCGAAACGCTCATTCTCTTTGATTTTAGACTTTAATCCTGAGGCCATTAAAGCTAGTAGGGATCCTACGACAACAACCATGATGACGGCAAAAATAATGGTGTATGAATTTTTTTCAGTATTGATTGACATGCTTAGGCGTTTTGTGTGTTAAAGTTTGAGTTGGCTTGAGCGAGTGATGCTCTTTTCATTCTTCTCTTTACATTGGCTTGAACTACGTAGTGATCAATAGTAGGGGCAAATACATTCATCAATAAGATAGCCAAGAAAACACCTTCAGGGTATCCAGGGTTGAAAACTCGAATCATTACAGAAATAAATCCAATTAAAAATCCATAAATCCACTTCCCTCTATTGGTTTGTGCTGCAGTTACTGGATCCGTAGCCATAAATACAATACCAAAGGCCAAGCCTCCCACGATTAGATGTTTCCAATAATCGAAGGCCATTAAACTGTAAAATTTACTGTAAGAACCTATCCATCCAAAATCGACAACGGCATTGAAAATTAATCCCATAGCCAGTGCTCCGAGAATACCGCTAAGCATAATTCTCCAACTACCGATTTTTGCAAAAATTAAAAACAGTCCTCCGAGTAAAATCAAAAATGCAGAGGTCTCTCCCACCGATCCAGGAATAAATCCAAAAAACATATCTGAGAGTGAATAGGTATATTCATCTGTTCTATTTTGGGCGAGGTAACCGAGTACGGTTTCTCCTGAAATTGCATCTGCACTGTTTGCTTTAGTTACCCCGTTGACAGCATCGTGCACCCATACTTTATCTCCACTCATCCAAGTCGGATAGGCAAAA
>TARA_B100001093_G_scaffold69260_2_pt1 | contig 73997 bp, 79 predicted proteins | sample TARA_B100001093 | Tara Oceans TARA_B100001093 (sample SAMEA2623116) | marine metagenome | biome: marine biome (ENVO:00000447); feature: surface water layer (ENVO:00002042); material: "saline water (ENVO:00002010), including plankton (ENVO:xxxxxxxx)" | depth 5 m | reverse complement strand
TCAGACTGGATAGTGGATATATACAAAAATATATTAAAGCTAGAGGTAAAAGAAAAAGAAGAGGGCTATGAACATTGGATGAAAAAATTAAAAGAAGGCTCTTCAAGGAATGATATACTAAAATACTTCAAACAAGTGGCTCAAGAAGATAATAAAAAAAATAATCCTACAAAATTTGAAGACCTATTAGATAAAGAGGACGAAGGAAAAAGAATTTTATTTTCTATGCCCCAAAGCATAGGAGACGTATACCTCTGCACTTCTCTATTAAAAAACATAAAACAAGTCTACCCAAATCACAATATATATTTTACAACAAAGCCAGAATATTTTGAGATACTTGACGGAAACCCTTATGTTCACAAAATGATACCTTATGATAAAGGCCTTGACAATCTTCCTGCAATGGAGGGGCAAGCAGAGCACAAAGGCTATTTTGAAATAGCCTTCCTTCCATTCATAGGAACACAGAGAGTATTAAACTACATGCACAACGGAAAAGACAAAATTCAATTTGACCTATGCACCTGATAGAACAGTACGCACTTTCTTGTGGAGTAAAGATAGATAAGCCTGTCGTAGAGACAAGCTATTTTCCTATTGATTGCGAAAAATATATAACGCTTCACGCAAGCAGCGGCATGGAAGCTAAAAACTATGACTATTTTACCGATGTAATAACCTTAATTAGTCCCTACCTAGAGCAAAAAAATATAAAAATTATTCAAATAGGAGACAGAAAAGATAAAAAGCTAGAGGGGTGCATTCACTATAACGGAACGACAAACTTAAAACAAAGCTTTTATTTAATAAAAAATTCTATATTGCATTGCGGAAACGATTCGTTTAGCTCTCATGTAGCCTCTGGGTTTAATAAAAAGATAGTGTGCCTTTATAGTGTTTTATTTAAAGAATGCTGCGGGCCTTATTGGGGAGATAAAGAAGACCACGTATTACTTGAACCTTCGAGGATAGACAGAAAGCCGTCATTTTCCCCAAAAGAAAGCCCAAAAACAGTTAACGAAATTGATCCAGAAGAAATTGCTTGCGGAATTCTTGATTTGCTCGAAATAAACCATGAGCTTAAAAAAGTGAAAACTATTCACATTGGGCAAGAATATCATATTCCTTCTATTGCGGTAATTCCTAACCACGTTATGCCTGAGACTTACATTAAAAACCACCCCATTAATATTCACGGAGAAGAATGCTTTGACGAATTAAATATAGTAAAATGGGTAAGAGGAAGAAAAGCAAATATATTTTTAGATAAACAGATGAACATAAACTACTTAGGGATTGTGAGAGAGAATATAAACCAAATAAACTATTTTCTATCAGAAGAAACTAATGTAGATTATATAAAAACCTTAAGCAAGCTAGGCTTTCCCGTTCAGCTGTTATGCAATGATCAGGAAAAGATTAACGATATTAGATTAAAGTTTTTTGACTGGAATGTATTAAAGTATGAACAAACATCAAAAAAAGATCTTGACAATATTGATTTATTATGCGATAATAGTTTTTATCAAAGTTCTAGAAAAATTATATCAAATGGAAAAGTATACAATAGCAAAGCAGCATGGATTCACGAAAAAGAAGGAGACCACAAAGAGATTATTGACTGCGAAGAATTTTGGCAAGAATTAAAAACAATTAAAATTTACAACGATGCAAGAAACACTTAGCCTAGGAGCAACAGACAACACAGTAACATTTTCAACAGAAACACAACCAAAAAAAATTATGCCAGCAACCAAAAAAACAGCAACAAAAAAATACGCAGATGGTCCACTAAAGTTTTGCAGAAATGAATACGGATTGCTGGACAATACAGAATATCATTTTAACGAAGATGGCTCGGTAAACTGGAGATCCATGATCGGAGACGAACATCTTTTCCCAAACAAATCATGGTTTGATCTAAGAAAAAAAGATGTACCCAGATCAATCGACGGACTCAAAGATCATCAACTTCTCATCAAGCTTAGCGGAATCAAAGAGCTTGCAAAATTAAGAGGCTTTACAGACGTAGAATACGAGGTTGTTAAATGTCAAGAAGATCATGTAGCGGCAATTTGCAAAATCAAATTCTTATCAAATTATGAAACAGGAAATCAGCCCGTTGTATTCCAAGACATGGCGAACGCAACATTAAATAACACAAGCAGCTTTGCAACCAAGTTCCTAGAAACCATTGCATGCAATAGAGCCTTTGTTCGATGCGTCAGAAACTTTTTAAATGTACATATTGTCGGAGACGATGAAATTGATAAATCAAATCAAGCTCCGCAGCAAAAAGCTTCTCCATCTCTAAGTCCATATACAATGATAGAGTCTTTGGTTAAAGATAAATTGAGCTGCACAAACTTTGATGAATTTAAAGTAATTCTTAGAGATTGGTGGAAGTCAGGAAAATACAAAAACGAAAATGTTGGTGACTGGAATAGTTATTCGGATATTCCGCCAGACCAAGCAAGAATCCTAATGAAGGTTATTAATTCCTAGATCTACGTTCTAGGCTTGCAACTCTTTTTTCTAAAAACTCTATTTGTTTTTGTTGTTCTTTAATTGCCCCGACAAGTAACGCAGTAAGCTTTTCATACTTAACGGCTTTATATCCATTGTCTCTTGTGGTAACTAACTCTGGGGCTACTTCTTCAACTTGCTGAGCGATAAGCCCTATATCGTGACCTTGATAAACTTCTTGTTTGTTGTTCCAGTCAAACTCCACTGCATCTAGTTTCAAGATTTTTTCAAGAGGATCAATAATTATCGAAATATTATCTTTAAGTCTTTTGTCAGAACTAAAAAAAGCAACAACGTCTCCTTTTACATGAAGGCCGTTGGGACAACCAACAAAAAAAGCATTGTGAAGAGTTGGGCTAACAAAATCTCCTATAATGTGAGTGTTATAAAGACCATCTATCGTGTTTCCTGTTCCTTGAAGAATAGAGCATCGCCTTGACCGTTTAATTTTATTATTATATCCAGCAAGTATAACATTGTTTGATCCATATCCGCCCACCTCATAAGTTCCAGTTGTACCGGACCCAAGCACATTATGCATAGGTAGAGATAAAGTCTCGGGCCCTACCCCTATAATCGGACCTTTTTCTCCAGGAGGAACGAAAATAGTGGGAGTAACAGTATTACCTGCTGGGGTCGACGAAGGAGCTCCAGGGCTAGAGAAAACAGGAATATTTGTCGCAGGATTAGCCATTACCAAGTAGAGTAAGTTTGAGATTCATTGTAACAATAAGCTTCGGCGCTACCACTATATATATACACCCAACTATTTTTTGTAAGAGAATAAATGTAGTGTCCAGCGTCACCACCGCTTCCAGCTAGGTTCTGCTGCGACCAAATCCATCCCGCAAAAGGCCCTCCATCAATATAAAACCAAGCGGAAGCAGCAATTCCGAGAGCCCTGTTAGTTTCCCAAGAATTAGATCCTGTCCAAAGAGGAGATATGTAAACAAATGAACTTTTAGCAGAGCCAAGGAATTGGAGAACAAATGCCCACTCAGCAAAACCTTCTGGATTTATTCCTCCGTGCAAATAAAGATTAAAATTAGAAGTATTAGCGAAATAAAGATTACCGATCCAGCTATTAGATTTCCAATTTGACGACCCAGCTAAATCATCTGTGCCATTTCCTAAAACATATTTTGAATAAATCATTCTATCGGGATCGATAATTGCCCTAATGTTTTGTTCTCTACCGGCCGTGGTAGGCATAACGAGGCTTGGAACCGCATCGGCATGGGTTGCAGCAATAGAGTTTTGATAATCAATTTCATTATGTTCTCCGCCTCCTATGAGCTGATTTGATCCGCCATCGATTTCATTGTAAGTTCCTCCTCCAATTAAATTTGAGCCGCCATACGGGTCAAGATCGTTTGGCATACTATTGGAATGACCCCCAAGAATTGAAGAGAAATTATCTCTGCATAAATTATTAAAACCTGCCCCAATAAAAGAAAACTTTGACTTAATTTCATTGCCCGCTCCAGCAACAATTGCGCAAGATATATTAGGGAAAGAAGTCTCTGCCAAAGGTGAGCCAACAGAAACCTCTGTATCAAACTTATTATTAAATCCTCCGCCTATAAACGATGTAAAGTTTCCTTTTATGCTCGCCAGAAAAGCCTCACTAGGAGTAAGAATGTTGCCAAAATCATCTGTTTGAAAATTTCCGTTTGAGTCTAAGAGCATAATCTCATCAGAAGAAATGCTTCCGTCATAGATCGGCCCCGCGATTTCAATTAAACCTGTAGAGTTGCTCATTCTGATATACGAATTTATTTTTTTGGTGCCAATATATGGCTCCCAATTTGTTGTGTCGGCACTGGGCGCAACAACAGGTCCCACAAGAGTTCCAGTGCTTTTTTTGCGATAATTAGCACCATCAAACCTAACTATACTTCCCTGCTGGTAAGTGTTGGTAACTGAACCATTACTAACAAATTCGAAGTATTCAAGTTCTTGCTCTCCGCCTATATCAGCGACAACAAAAAAATCATTTCCATTTTTTCCTCTCTTGAACCTAAAACCTGCATTTTCATAGCTTGGGTTGCTATAAACTGTACCACCAATAGTAGCTGGGTTGCTGCCAGAAATTTTACCTCCATTGGTAGGGCTTAAACCACCTATAAAATTAGAAGATTTTATTTCTCCTCCTGATCCCGAAAAAACGCCCGGGTCAGCACCTCCCATAGTTAATGTTCTAGTGACAGTCGCATCTTGCGCCAACAATAAATCAGTTGCTACGCTTTCGAACTCAGCGCCGAAAGACATCCAATTACCAGCATTTTTATCGTTTTCAAAACTTGAGCTACTTGTGTGATCAGCTTGGGCCATCCAATAACTAGAACCACCAAGCACATAATAAACAACATCTCCACGAGCAGATAATTCAGTTGAACCTATGTAGTCTTCATTAGGCTTCCAGATACCCCTAAAAACAACTCCAACCCCCTTATTACCTTGCTCTGATAGAGAAAACGTTTGCTGTTTCGTTATGGTTCCATTTTCGCCAACGCTATTTTTATATGTTATTGTATATGTGACAACAGCAGATTGACCAGTAAAAGCACTAAAATTATAGTCATCGACATTGCAATATTTTTCGTTAGCGGGCTTGCTTCTGCTTCCGCCAGTAATGCCACTTATCGCTGGAGCAGTTACTGTAAAAGTACTTTCATTCGAAAGGGCTGTTACAAATGTTAATTCTTCTGCTCCTTGAAAAACCCTAATGTGTGTTCCGCTTCCTGTGGCAGTGATTGTTCCTTGAGAATTTTTAGTTAAAGAATGAGCTTCGTTACTTAATATTGCTGTAATAACGTCAGAACCGTCTTGAATAGCATATATAGTCAACACATCTGAAGCGAGCACACTATTTTCATCCTCACTTATCTCAACTTTAATTGTATCCGAATTAAAAGAGGCTGCCCTTGAACTTGGCGGATAATAGTATACTTCATCGTTATCACTAAATACAGAACCATCATATATTGTTGTGGCATCTAATTTTAATTCACCACCAAATGGTGAACTCTCTTTAGTAAATTTAAACTTTACCTCACTACTAGTATTTTTATCTATAGCAGTTAATTTTATCCTTCCATTATCAGCAGAAGGAGACAGAATACTTGATCCCGCGGAATCATAAGTTACCGATTGTTGATCCGCGGTTAAATCTACTTTTCTAGCATGAACACCTTCTATCGCCTTTGAATAAGTATATATTTTTTCAAAAGTAACAACATTTGAAGAGCTGTATTGATTGTCTTTTACTTTTATTTTAAAAGTTCCTTCATTCTCCCCGTCAGGATAAGTATCAATTTCAACAAAAAGCTTTGTAAGATTACCTACTGTTTCTGTTGAAGTTTTTGCAGTCACAGAACTTGATGGGCTAGAAATTATACTACCATCAAGACTAAAAGTTTTATCACCAGCCGAATCATAGCTATATTCTTCGGTTCCCCTAAAAAATCTAACTTGAGTTTTACCACCAGCAAGATCGACACTACTAACATCTCCAACTTCATTTGCAGGATATGTATGATTTTCATTTGTTAGAAAAACGGTATACGAATCTTTACCTGGGTGCGTTCCAAAAAATGTAATACGGTCAGACGCCAATATATCGCTGGGATCATCTTCTGCATATATGTCTACAGAAAAAGTAATTGGCATATCACTAAAATTTTCAGCAATTGAGCTTAGGCTCGGCACCAGGAATTCATTATTGTCTGTATTTTGAAGAGTCTGTCCACCTGAATTCTTAAAGTGATACTTTATATCTACGCCATCTGTATTAAAGGCTGTGGCAGTTAATGTTGGATTAGTTGTTGATGAAATTAATACTTTATCTGCATCGTATTCAAAAACTTGTTGGCTTGTGGTCAGCTCTACATATACAGCAGGCGCTCCATCTGCTACAAAATTAATTGGAATTGATCTTTCAGTTGAAGTATTTACTCCTGATGCAGAAACAATAACTGTTGTAAGCTGCGGATCAACAGTATTAATCATACTGTCAAATCCGCCATCTACTTTGAATTGCGCAGTAGCAACCTTGGGTTCGCCATCTACAAAATTTATTGAAGATGGATCATATGTAAATCCGCTTATATCGTATTTACCATATGTCGCAGAATTAAGATCATTATCAAAATCGCTATATTTAATAAATTCATATCCATTATTAGGATTACTAACCCTAAACCTAACTTCATCTGCCTGAATAAAACTATTTTGAAAAGTTGCCCTTATATCACATACATCATTAGTGTCGTCAGGAGTATATGTTCCATCAGACAATTCAGTATAAAAGAAAGAATCGGGCGAAGCATCTAAATCTACAAATGTATATTCCTTACCGTCAGTTTGTCTTAACTTTCCCTCAAGAGTTAACTGCCCGTCCTCAAAGAAAAGCCTACCCCCAGGATCATTAGGCTTATCTTTTCCCTTGAAATAAAAACTTCCGTTTCCGCTAATTACAAACCCTGGACCACTGCCATGAGCATGAGCATCAAAACCCTTTTCTCCAGGATGTTGAACCCCAAAACCAACACTTCTTATTTGACCGCTATTTCCATCTCCTCCTACCTGAAGATCTTGTCCCTGGATTACCGCAGATCTAATTTTATCGGCAGTTAAATTATGAATTTTAGCATTATCTATCGCCGCATCCTCAATCATTGCGGTACCTATAGTAGCGTTTGCAAAAGCGTGCCACATTGGAGCTGCAATTCCCAAGGAATTTCTTACCACAATTTTATCTCCATCTTCTAGTAAATTTGGCTTTTTTGAGTCCATGTCGCTACCTGGGTTGTCGGTAGGATCATTGGTAGAACCAACTCCTGCTGGGTGATAAGAAGAGGTATTATAGTTTCCAGTATATATAATATTTCTTAAAGGATTGTCTAAATCCAGAGAAAGAGGAGTGTGTCGGACTATCTCGAATTCATCTCCAACAGCAGGAGCACCAACAAAAGGAGTATAAGTTTGTATGACCTTGGTCGTTGGGTTATAACTTTTTATTTCTCTTTCTAAACCGCCCAAATTTGAAGTTATATTTCCATCTAGCTTTATATAAACCCCCCTGTGTAACAGAGGATCATGAGAAGGGTCGTCAGAAGGTAAAATTTGATCAATATCATCCTGAGATATTTCAACATAATTACCTACATCAAAAGAATTAAAGCTTGGATTTGCAGTAATTTCCCCGCCGAACAGAGGAACCTTTTCTCCTTCTTCTGCGAGCCCCAGAATTAATTTTTGTTCTGCAGTAATTTCTTGCCCATTTTCGCTTGGCTTGAAATATACGTATTGATCAGAGGTATTGTTTTCTCCAATTACCCAGCCAGTTCCTTCCATATAAAGATAATGTCTATCCCAAGATATTGAATTCGAATTAGGGTTATGATTTTCGAACGGATTATTTGGAACGAGAGCGAGAGTTGTCGGAAAAGTTTGAGTAATGCTTTGCTCAAAGTCGCTTATGTCAGTGGGATTTTGCTGACCAAGTACAAGTTCCAGTCCCTCCACAATATTATTAGCATTAGACATATCAGCCTTACCAGTAAATGGCCCCTTGTTTCCACCGTGGTCAACAGCTCTTACCCAAAAATACCTTTTGTCATTAACTTCTCCCCTATGAGTAATACTCGTCTTTGGCCCAAGAGCAGAAGAATCAAGAACATGTAGAGCGTTTGTTATTCCGCTTGCAGGATCAAGCTCTTCTATCGGAATTGCATGAGATATGCTATTTAAATCTCCAGTTATTTTTCTATATCCGCTAGTATTTTCCTCTTCTTTTAGAAATTTATTTTCGGCACCAAAATAAAGAAAGTTATCCTGTGATTCCCAAATTTCATAATGGCTTATGTCATTCGGCAAACTTAATAGCGTTCCAGATCCTTCAAGAAATTCACTTCTTGGCATCTCCCAATCAAGAAAATAGTTTACAAATGCAGTATCGCCCTGAAAGCCCTCAACAGGCCCAGGTATAGCGTCTACAGTTTTTCCAAAAACCGGACCCATAAATCCATCTGGATTACTATTACTATAATGAAACGGATAAATCAAAACCCTTTCAGGGTCTCCAGCATTGTCTCTTATTGTAAAAATATCTCCGCTTCCAAAGTCGTCAAAAGGCAAAAGTTTATAGTAATAACCAGTAACGCCGTCTCCCCTTGAGTCAGGTTCTTTATTTTCATAAGTGTAAGGAATCGGAGGAAAATCCTTAATAGAATTGATGCTATCTCCAAACGTTTGATCTGCTCCTCCCAGTATTTCAGAAATAAAATTATCAGAGCCCGCGCCAGGCAAACCGTCAGCATCAAGAATACTAAAATCTGGATCGCTAGACCTATACATCTGAAGTTTTGTAACTTTTTCTCTAGCCTCGTTTGCGTATCTAAAATTAAATTCTGTAGAAGTAACTTTTTTTAAACTATCTACCTTAAATCCATTTGCCAATATGCTTGGTTCTAAATTAAAACCAACCAAAGAGCGAGAACTTAAAATAGACCCGTCAGGGGCAAGAATACCTAGCTCTATCCCCACACTTCTTTTGCCGCTCTCGGGGATGCCTACATGACCAAAAGGTATATCATCATAACCTGTATTTTCTTCCCAAAATGGAAGCCAATGAGAGTCTGAATAGTTCGATTGAATTAGGTCTCCTGCTCCCAAAAAATTATCTATCGGTGACGCGTCTGGATTATTTTGAAGACACTTATATACTGCTCCATTATAATACCTTAGGTCTCCCGCCTGATGAGCGGTAAATATATCATAACCCCCTTCGCCTTTTTCGTCCCAGTAAGCGCTCGAGCTACTTGGAACTTCGGGACTATATCTGCCATTATCTAACTTAGCCCTAAATATGTCATTGCCATACAAAACTAAATCTCCTGCAACATAAAACTGACTCACCGACCAATTATCTACAGCCAACGAATATTTTTCATAAAGCTTTGTGTATTCACTTGATGTTTCTGGGGTTTGAATCTGCCACTCGCTAGAGTTTATGCTAGGAGATTTATTCGTGGATGCTTGTAGAGCCTTATATATTTGACAATCAATTTCTTCAAATATTTCTACAGCAAACCAGTGAGATAAGCTCGAGCCAGGAGAAACAACACTACTCAAAGGCCCATTATCTTCAATACAATGATATATATAAGACCCAGCAGAATTAGAGTATATCACGTAATCCCCCTTTATATAATTATTAGAAGAATCATATTTCCCTATATCAGGATTAACTGGAGCAATCACCATGTCTCCCACAGAATATGTCTTGTCAAAATCAAAAACACCGACAACGTTGTCGGCCTCGGCACCTATCAACTGACCAGGAGAAGACCCGTTTGTAACATAAATTTCATCATTATAATCCACCAAAGAGTTAAGCGATAAATCTGTAGCAGATCCATAAACATAAGTTCCAGAATGGCTCCACTGCTCATACCCGGGTAATACAGTTTTAGGAACAGTGTCTTTTGAAGAGAATAAAGTATTTTCAAAAATAACTTGGTCGCCAACACCATAAGAATTCCCTCTTGAAAAATTTTGTGCAGAAGAAGGAAATCCTCCAGTCGAATACAACTGATTGTTTATTTCCCTAGTGTATTCAAAACTCTCGAACACCTTAGTTCCAGGTAAATCATCAACAATCACGACGTCTCCATTTTCGTCAGTTATAGAACTTCTTGAATTTAAACCCTCTGTTATGCCAGTGAGAAAAAGGTTGGTATCCGAGTCAAATAAAGAACCGCTAATACCAAGTACTTCGGGAGAGTCATTTGCAGAGACCAAGAACTTGTATTGATTTAAATCTACCAGATTATTATCTTGGTCGGTTATGTTCCACCTAAAAATTAAATCATCTTCTCTTTCTATAAAATTTAAATTATCAATCTTAACCTCAGACACAAACCCATGAAGATCAGAAAGAGCTTCTGTTTCTAGTTCCACCCCATCTTCAACAACATTATATTTTGGGCCCTCACCATACCCATCTACGGGAGTAGTACAGTAGTAGTACTTTCTACCCCAGAAATGATCAAAAGAAAGATTATTTGAAATAGTAGTTTCCTCATTATAATCAAAATCAAAATTAGATAAAACTAAAGACCACAAAGAGGGAGAAGTAGAAGGCTTAGCAGACAATTGATCCATGCGGTTATATGCAACCTTACATTCGTATATATTCCCCTCATATCGACAATATTGACCTTCCTGCCAAGAGGGAACTTTTTTTGACCATCTTATTGCAGAATTCAGATCATTATAGTAATCCAAGCTTGCATCGAAATCTCTGGGGTTATAAATTTCTTGATCAGAAGGAATAGATATCGACCGAAAATTCACGTTTTCAAAATCCGTATCTGAATAAGACCAAGCGAACCCAACCTTTGATCCATGCAAAGAGTAAGAAAGATCTTCAATTCGGGGGACGTAATTATGGCCTGTAATAACACCTGTTGCGGTTTTGCCGAAAGCATCGTGAGAAACTACCTCTAAAGACAAAGTTCTATTTAGATTTAATTCATCGAAAACAAGTTCAGACATTTGAAATGAAAATCCAGTATACTGCTGCATGACCCCACCCACATCCGAGGTATTTAATAACGACCGAAGCCCCTGATGCGAAGGGTTATTTAATTGTGATTGAGAGATAATATCTCCGTTTTCTGTATTTCTTATTTGAAGAGAAAAGTGAGATAACAACGAATCAGACAACAATTCGTTACCTAAGGCAGAACCTTCTTTTGCGTGACCGATAGGAGGAAATAGCTTCCATTGAATATCTACGCTCCTTTCTGTATATTCAGAATCTACAGCCAGCAAATTTTCTTGATCAGTTGGAGTAAATTCTATCTCCCTGCCGACCAATGCGTCTCCTGGAAGGCTTGATATCTCAATATCTGCAAATGAAAATGTTCCATCAAACTCGGGTGGAGATACCGATATTCCAGATTGAATAAAGGCCGAGCGTACCCCTATATCACTAATAGCAAATACCCTTACTGTAAAGTCTCCATAATTACCCCTTAACCCAACAGATTTTTGAGCTGTATCTCCTTCAAAATCCACCAGATCAGAACCCTTACCTAGTTCATAATTAAATGAGTAGTTATCAGAAGAACCAACCACTTCATATTTTGATTGTAAATCATTTACCTTGAATTGAACACCTATTGCCGTATTGAGCATAATATATTATACAGTTAAATCGGTTAAAATTAAATCGGTAGGAGCTTCTGGAATATCCATGCTTGCCTGAGGAGGAATTGGAACTCTTGGTCTTAATACCTTATCCATCTTATCTATAGCCCCAAATTTTGCAGAAACATATTCTAAACCAGTAACCTCAAATGTACCATCTCCATTTTCTTTAGTTGACATGGTTTTATATAATTTCGAATCCATGTTTCCGGAGAAACTCTCAATATCATTACTGAGAAAAGAAATTTTACCCGAAGTATAAGTATTGTTACCAACAAGATCTGCAGCAGAAGACGAATTTAAAAGTTCAAATTCAAAATCATTAATTTTTAAAAGCTTCCAATAATTATTGCCAGAAAGATCTGGGCGGTCAATACCAATAAAACCTTGACTGCTGGTTTGAGTTAGAGCTACCAACTGACCGTCGCTAACTCTAAGATTCTTTTCTCTAGTGTCGTTCAGCGTTATTCTTATACATTTTTTCTTTTGTGCAGATCTGTCAGCACTAACAGACTCAATTAAAATAACGTCAACTTGAACAAAATTTTCTTGCTCACTCATCTCTTGCACAAAATTTGGTTGAGCCGGAGAATCAGGAACAGGCTCTTGTGACTCAACCATTCCGGGCGCAAAGACAAATTTATTTCCAGAAGGAGACACCCCCTTGCTTGTTGCGATAGTTGAATATTCTCCTATTACTAAATTTTCTCCAGAATTTACGGGATTATCGCTATATAAAAAGCCCGTAGTGGGAGAACCATCCTCGTAAAAAATATACAACCATTGAGACAAATTATTTATATACCACCATCTCCGTATACTAGGGTTTCCAGGTAGATCGCTTTTTTTAGGAACAAATACCCATTCGCCTATATTTTTAATCCATATCCAAGTTTGATCAGTCTGCGTTTTGTTAATATATATCCACCCCATACTCGGAGAATAACAATAATCGCTTTCGTGCATCATAATTGGACCGAGAAAAGAAGAATTAACCCAGTTTCCAAGCCCCAATTCCCCCTCAATACCTAAAGACTGCTTAATTGTTTCACTCGGAGCGAAAGGAACAGACCCTCTACCAGCAACCCTTCCCCTCATAGCCCAAGTAGAGCCGATACTTATTTTATCAACGGCGTCAAGAGTCTTTTGTTGATCTGCAATAATAAAATGATGCCCACCTTCGTTACCAAGCCTATCTTCTCCAGGGTTTCCGATTTCTACTTCAGCCACAGTTGGATTTTGTTGAGTTGAGACGTTTTTTATTTTAAAAGTATGCTTGGTGGTATCTGAAATTGTATACTTAACTTTTCTCTCAAGTCCCGCAGGAAGAAGCCCCTCTGTTTCGAACTCTATTATATCGCCGTCTTCAAAATCGTGATTGAATATCTCGAACCTGTTTTCTTTTATGTCTAGCTCAAAAGGAACTTTAAGCTCTAGGCCAGTAGCAACAATAGCTTGACCCTGAGGACCTTGAACAAATACCCTTGAGTCAACTTCTAACACACACCTAAACCTTAAAATCTGAGGAGCAAAAACAGAACTAATTTCTGCATCTTGATCCTCAGAACTTCTTTCAAAAGGAGCTCGAGCCTCGACCTTATCAACGTCAGAGTCAGACATTCCAACGCAAACAGTTATTTCTGGGGTATTTTTAAATGGCTCTTTAATTAAATTTTTATCTAATAAAAGCCACGGCCTAATACGCTCAACATTATTGTATGTTAATTTTGAGCCTATATCCAAAATTCTTCCGCTCTTCATCGATCCAGTTCTTGATTCATCAGAAACTTCAAATACAGCCCCAGGAAACAAATAACCCCCCTCTATTCCAGTTTTAAAATTTACAGTTTCGACTTCTACTTGAGTGGTAAACAGCATCCATTTTGCCAGCCTTCTTGCTTGTGCCTCGGAACTTATACCAAACCCCATAGTTTCTTCTTCCTTATATCCAAACTTTTGAGCGGCCTCAGGATCTTCTTCTGCAACTAAATCAGCCTTAAAACCATTATCTTTATTATTATACCTAACAAGAGAAGTGGTGATTTTTTGATCTTTACTTATCCCCGAATAAGAAAAACCATCAACACTGACGTTTGAATTTGTAAATAGAGCTAATGGATTCTTAAAAGAGTCTTGTGTTGCAGTAATTTTTCCATTATAATAAGTAGTTATGCCCCTGAAAACAGACGCAAAGTTATTGACAAGGTTTAAGGCGTTCATTTTATCGGTAACATATGCATTGGCCGTAAACCTAGGTTCAACTACGCTATGGTTTATTTGAGCAGCGCAGGACCCAACAACTTGACTGTTAAACTCCGCCTCTAAAGGGCCTCCACTTATTACGATTGTTTTTGTAGAAGGGTCAGAATGCACTATAGCTCTTTCCTCAAGAATAACCTCTTCTTTTCTAAAAGTTGCTCTCTCAATTTTAACATCTAAATTTCCCGAGGAGTTTGCATCTATAAAAATTGCCATTTTTTTCCCCCTAAAGGATATATTTTTACCAAACTCTTCCTCAAATAGGCTTGACCCGATACCGTCAGAGCTAAGAGTCCAATTTACCGAAGTAGGATTTCCCCTATCTAAAGGAACGTATTGACTATTTGTTAGAACCAGAGATATATTTCCATCCCCATCAACCTTATTGTCTGTAGTAAAAGACCTAGGAACTCCGTCTTGAGTTTCTATAGGATATCCAGTTTCTACAAGTTCATCACAGTATTTAGATATTTTATATAGCTGCCATTTATCGATATTTTCTTCGCTCATCCCAAATTTAGATAACCCAAATCTCGCATTACTCAAAAGATCATAATAAACCCAAGCAGGATTATCTGTCCACACTTTCTCCGAGTCGGGTATGGAATGAACAGACATAGTTGAGTCAATTTGGCCTCTAAAAAGCCCATTCCAAGGCCCATCACATTTTCTTGTATGAGGATTATAATTACTAGGAACCAAAACCCGTTTCATTTTACATAAATATGACCTGCTTGGCACATCGCTAAAATTTTTACTATCAAATCTTATTTTTGCTACGGCACTATGAGGGTAAAGAAGATCCTCTACAACATAATCCGTAGCGGCGCCTATTCGAAGCTCTCTTCTTGTAGAAAGACCTCCAAGATTGCCCCCTTTTGTACTGGGATCTAGTTCGTTTGTGAGCTTGACTATTTTAAACGTCACTCCCTTTGAGCTAGCTTTGGGTTTTTTGAAATCAATAACGACATCAAAAGAATAATCGTCGCTGCATAAACCTCTTACCACAAAAGCGCCACTACCTATTCTCATTAGGCCGAATCCATCGCTTGACTCAGGAGGAATAGCTTGATTCATACTCGTTTCATTTTTTGTTACCGTACAGCCAGACTTACTATCTAGCACATTATATTCTTTGTTGTCCCTAAGAACATGAATAGCGAACCTCACTTCTTGGTGATGAGTATTCCCCTTGTCATCTTGATAAGTAAGTTTTGAAGCTAAAGATAATCTGGTTCTAGTTACATCTGGGTTTATAACGCAGTGAGTTATAATTTTCGCATTATTCCTAACTGCAGAACTAAAACTTGTTCTATGAGATGCCTTGTCGGGGTTATCGACATATGGCCCTGCCCCAAAAATAAGACTCCCATAGTCTATACCCATTCCAGTTTGAGAACACAATATTTTACCAGAATCCTCTTCTCCTAATTGAGCTTCGGGAAGGTCTCCTTCTTCATTTAGTACATAATTTAAAGACCCATCTCTTTCTCCAGAACTGTTTACCGATGAAGGAGGGTTTTTTATGGGTACGTTATTTAAATATATTGCTTCTCTTAAATCTCCGTCTGAGAAAAGACTTTCTCCGTTCTGGGAAACCAAACCCTCTATAGGCCCTTCGCACAACAGCTCTAAGTATTCTATAGAAGAATAGGACTCTAAAATTTTATTAGAGTTATTATTATTTTTCTGCTTTAATCTGCGCACAATTCTATCCTTAGAGATATTAGTGGATCCAATTTTTAAAGTTCCATATCCTAAAGGCACAGCAACCCCTTGAGATGTTCTGTTTGCGGATCCTCGCATCAAGAAAGATTTAGTGGTAGTTGGCTCTCCTCTTTTTGGGGGCTTAAATAATGCGTTCATTATAGCCCCAACTACAAAACTTACTGCAAGAGCTACAACTATTTTTCCGAATAAAGTTAACCCTCCACTGACTACGCCCCCAACAAACATCGCGGGTACAAAAACTACACCACCTTGAGGCGCAGCGAGTATGTGAATTTCTTTGCTCGACTGATGAACAGTTACTTGCTCAGGCAAAATCTGCGCTGACTCAAAGTCCCTTTTGGTTTTTAATGAAAGTGGGTTTTTATTTAAAACGCAGTAATCCACCCCCTTTTTCTGACTATTTATTAAGTAACTAAGAAACCCCTCAGAATTAGCTTCTATTGCAGCGAAGGCTTCAGATGTGGAGCCTACAGACAGATTCCACTTCTTACCAAAACGCTTGCCAAGCTTACCATATAAATATACTGTTTTCACTATACCTTATTCCTGCTTACTTATACACTTATATTATCATATACAAAAAAACTATCTCTATCCAAACTATAAATAATAAAAGGAATGTACAGTTCTTCACAAACAAGCCTATCTAGTTTAGAAGGATAAGGCGCATGACTTCCTACATGAGAGTGATAAATATACCGAACATCATTATCTATTAAAAACTTTACATCCATATTAAAATGATAAGGAGAATGAAGGCTTTTATTTTCACAAGCAATAAAAAACAATTCATTTTCTTTTGAACAAAATACCCCGCAAGTTTCCTGCTCAGGCCTTGAAATAGAATATTCTCTTGCTCTTGCAAGTTCGTTTTCAGAAATAGGGCAAAAGCTACTATTCGGGCTGATATTTATCTGTTCCAGGAAAACCTCCGAATCTAAGACCCTGTTTACTAGAAATTTTATGAAGATTAAAACTTGATATATCAACGTCTATCATGGGTGGAGAGACAGACCTTTGACCAGATGTATATTCCATTTTTCCATAAGTTTCCCAGTGGACCTCTCCCCAGTCAGCTTTATTAGAATACGTTCTTGCGTCAGACGGAGGGCCCGTTGGATTTCCGGCATTAAACGCGTTCAAAAGATCAGAGTTATTATCTACGTACGCAGCAAAATCTCTTCTTGTATCGCTAACTTCAGGGTTTGAGAATCTTTTCTTGCAAGCATCAAGAGTTTTATTGCATTCGTCTTTTGACCAAAATCCCCTGTCAAAAAAAGGATGATGATCTTTCGCAAAAACATGTTTTTTAATGCAGGCATAAACAGAGGGAGTTGACTGATAAGGATTCGTTGCATTATTAGGAGTTATCTTAACTACATCGCCCAAATCATATCCCTTTAAATCTGACTCGCTTCCGTCTACCCCAAGTCTGGTCCACTCGGGGATGTCCTCAATTCCCCTGGGATAGCTGTCTGGATTAACGCTGCCTGGATCTCTCGAAAATGCAGATGGATCATTAGTTTCGTGAAAGTTTGATATTAAAGATTTGCCGGAAGAATTTTCGATAGGCAGACCCTTATAACCACACCCAATAGAACACCTATATACCCAATTACAATAATTTGGCATAACTATTCTAGCAGGAATTTCTGCCCCCTGCAGCTCTAAAGCGGAGACCAACTCAAATTGAATTACCTGGCTATTTTCTGTAATTTTTTTGTTTATAAAATAAACGTCATCAGGATAATGAGAATCTGGATCGGCCTCCCCAAAAGGGTTTTTTCCCGCCTCGTTGGAGGTTCCAGGATCAATAAAGTTGTCGTCATCAAGAAATCTCATAAAAGTTCTTTTTCTTGTTATTTTAGCGTTAGAAAAGTCGTGATTAGAGTGAACTATTTTCGAAAATAGCCCGTCAGGGTTCGCAAGAGTTAATCTTGGCCTTGGAAGTCTTCCGTCTCCTTGTTGCTCAAATCCTTCTGCCTCTATAGGCATAGGCTGATATCCGTTTCCCTGCCAATATATAGGGTTTGAAGAATTTTTCATAGCACAAAATCTGTAAACAGAATCGGCCCCTATATTTGCGCCAACAATATCAGCAAGCATACTAAAATCGGCCTGAATATTACTAAAGTCTATCTCGAATAACTCTATCATAGCATCAGGAGATAAGCTGAGAAGAAGTTTGTTAAAGCTGGATCTTGATTTTGACATGATATTCTATTTTATGACGAAACGAAACATTTTAGCTTTCCAACTTGAGGAGAATATGCTGTAGTACTATCTATCTCTAGGTTTATCTCAATATATGATCCCGCCCCAAGAAGAACTATGTCTTCATCAACCTCGGTATCTACACCCAAGTCTGAATTTAAATCAGAAGCAGAAGGAGCGGTGAACACTATATCTATATATCCACTCTCTCCTCCAGGAATTTCAGTAACAGCATTTTGTTTAAAAAATTCTTTAACAACATACCCCGCTGCAGGCACATAATTACCAGGGTCACCATGGTTAATTTTGTCTTTTATTTCTCCAAGATTATTCTGAAAAAGACTAACGACGATACCATCTTCTAGAGTGGGTTGAAAATTTCCATTTCCATCTATAGTGCCTACTGTAAAAATTTGCCCACCATCTTTTGTTCCTTTAGAATATGACTTAGACAGCTTCATTGCAACATTGCCTCCTCGAACAAAAGAATCTCCTGTAAAAATATAACCCTCTCTTTCCAAGCTATCAAGAACCACAGGAATGCCATTATTGCTAGAGTCTGCCCCAATTATTTGAGCAAGACCAGCGTTAGATAAAGTCGCAGAGTTTATAGTTACAGGTAAATCCCCTATATTTCTTAATTTAAGTCTGGCCTTTAACTTCTGACCAGGCTTAACTCGATCTACATTACTATCTGTTGCGAAAACTAACGGAGACTCAAACACCAATTCTCCTTCTGACATTTCTGCGGGAGTAATTAACCCGTCATATTTTTCGGCCTTTAAATTAAACGGAAACTGGCTAAACTTTGCAGAAATATCATGATTATTTTTATAGTTGTAGGTATGAGACCACGCCTCGCATATAAAATTTTGAAATCTATTGTACGGCGCAGGAGGAATAAACCCAAAAGGAAGATATCCGAGTTTTTGCTCTAAAAAATGAAGTATCGCCCGAGCCTCATGGTCACTTCTGTTTTTAAAATTTAAATTTAATTCCAAAAGGCTTTCATTTATTCCGTCATTATATATTTGGCTGTAACCATTTTTTAGTCCAGCTATTTTCATTCTAGGTTTTTGAGAAACAGTTAATCCTAACGAAGGCTTCCAGAAAAAGTCTCTAGTCCAACTCGAGCTGTGGACTTGCCGAGTTTCGTATTGGCCATAGGCTAGATAATGAGCTTCGCCCCAGTTCTGCTTCGCAGGATAAGAAACCCCGTTTAATGTTGAGTTGACAGCAAAGTGTTCGGCCAAGTCTGGATGATCATCTACGTATCGTGCATAATCTATACCCTTAACATCATAGTATTGACCTCCTTCTCTTGTCCAACTTGAGTTTTGTCCAGCAGGAGCCGTATTACCAGGAGAATCTCCTTCCCAATAGTAATATTGCATGTTTCCAGTATAAAGAGCGAAATCATTTTTTTCATAAGTAGTAGAAGAATCATACTCCTCTCCGCCGCCGACCATCCAACCCCCTTGCACAGTTTTTCTCAGCAAAGACGAGTCTAAATTTCTTAAAGTGAGATCAATGTTATTGCTATTCTCAAAAGCTAAGTTATGACTAAATTCAGTGCAATAAAAAGTCTTGCTTTGATTTTCTACAGTATCATAAGGGTGAAAGGAAGACTCTCCATCCCAATGAAAACCAGAAATTCCTTGTGTATAAGCAAGATTTGGAGAAGTTTTGTCTTTCTCCAATTGTCCAAGATGATTTTCAACAAAATGAATTATAGCATTTGATTCTCGGTTACTTCTGTTTTTAAATTTCATATCGACAGACATCAGCAGAGAGTTTACGCTAGAAGGGGTTACTATTTTATAGCCATTTCCCATTTCAACTTCTTTGTTTGACGACTTAAAGTTTACTGTTGACCCGTAGTCAGGGTCAAAGAAAAACCGATCCCTGACCCATAGATCATTATTAACCGAAGGGTCTGCGTCTAGAGTTGTAATTGTTATAGTGTTTGAAGATTTTGCCTCGAATGAATCGAATGAATACTGATCAGATACGGGGGCAACAGTGATATATGCTCCAGTGATCTCTATTGGTTGTTGTCCCTTAAAATCTATAATTGGAGAAGTATGGACTATATCTTTGGATACGCGAAATATACTATATCTTCCATCACTATCACTCGATCCATCGAGATCTATTATATTTCCTTTCTCAAAAGTTGCGCCAATGTCATCGGGCCTATTCAAGGAATCTACTATAAAGAATCCCCCCTGCCTTGTCGGACACAAGTGGTATCTGTTCGCAGCAGAGACAGAAACCCCTGCGCCAAGAGCCATATCTTCTTTGGCGTAATAATATAATCCGTCTCCAGTATTATAAACAAAATCAAATTTTTTGTAACTAAGCTCAGGATTGAAAATTCCGCTGTAATTTCTAACATGAGACTGCCTACCAAGAAGAACGTCTTGCTTCAACAAATTATCTATAATTGAACCAAACATATTATTTAATTATTTGTTTTACGGTTAACTTACCTTTTGCATAATTTCCCTCTGAGATATCAACAGATTGCTCTGTAATTTTACCCTCACAACCAAAACTTGCTATTCTTTTTCCGCTCATTGTATACAAAAAAGCAAATACTGAAGAATTCCTATCTGCTTCAGATGCCCTTCCTGATCCAGCCTGAAATTCTCCGTAAGGGTTTAATTTTTGCACTATATCATTACCTTCAAGAGACATTGTGGCCTCTATATTTTCTACAGATACACGGTGGGGTACAATTCCGTTCGAACCAGTAGCAACCCTGGTATGCTCTCCGTCTCTTATGTGATAATGAAGCTTCCTTCCCACTCTTATACTATAATCAAGCTGAGAAACTTCAAACTGCCTTCCATTAGCGGTCTGCATAGAAGTATTACTTGCTTCTATTTTTCCAAAAGATTTTAATCCATGGGCAGGATCAATGCTTGTTTTTTGAAACCTTCTATCTATAGCTTTATATATTGAACCATATATGTCATAACTTGCGCTAGCTTGTATTATTCTGTATGGAGCCAAACTAAAACTAAAACTATTTAAATACATATTATCAAAAAAATATCTGCCAACTATATTACCATGTATAGCCTCTTCGCTCATACCATTTCTTATATCAAATAAAACATTAATATCATTTGCCAAATTATTATCAACATCAAATGTTTCATCTATAATCATAAATTTAATTTCTAATTTTCCAGCCAAGCCTCCCTTGGGAGCAAAGTCTATAAACTCGGCAGTTGATCCTACTATGCTTGGAGAATAATCTCCGTATACTCTTTCTGGCTCTAAACCAGGAGATATAGAAAGGCTCGCAGATGTAACCATCAAATCCTTGTTTCCAAGAGATATCTTTCCATCTTCAAATCTTAAAAACGGCTTGCTCATGATACAGGGTTGTGAAGAGGATCGTACCCCTTGTATGTTAACGATACAGACATCTCACCGTCTATAGAAGAGCTTAGTGACTCGGATATCAATCTTACGTTTTGACCAGTAAAAGCGTTGATCATTTCATTGGTTTTAGAATCGCGCATTTCTATTTTTACATTTGTTTTTGGAGCAGATTGTATTCGGTTTTTAATTTCCCTTATTTGATATTGGTCTACAATCATTGTAAAGTTCATGTCTGTTTCAATTGGATATTGAGTATCAACTTGAACTGGCGACAAATTTTTCATATCAAAATCGGTGGGAAGATCTTCTTGAAAATCAGAAATCTCTCCTTGGTGAATTGCATATACAGGTCTTAAATTTATTGCCCGACTATAACTAAAATCGGTTACTGCATCGGTGCTAAAATCATCTACCGAAATAGAGACTGTAGATTGATCAGGAAATTGCATTGGAGGATGTTCAAGCAAAGGAGATCCAAGATGCGGCATTACCCCGCTACCAAATTCTCCGTATACAGTTATATCAGCATCTATTGTCGGAAGTTGCCCAACGGTACAGCTAATAGAGTATCGGTTTACTCTTGCCTTTGTGAATCCAAAACCCTTGGTTTCGTTGTCGTATAAAATTGCTCCACTGATTTCTTGTTCATCATATAAATATGTACCCGCAGGACTCAACTTTAACAGAGGATCTCTTCCTACCATTTGTCGAGATATTTTAAAATTACCTTCTAGGGGTGCGTCTGGAAATGCGTCAATAAAACCTACGCCAGCAACACGCACTGGATTTTCAGTTATTCCATAACTACCTTCCACACTTTGCACCCCTGATAATGCAACCGATTCAAGAATAACGGTTTGCTCGTAATTAGAGTAGCTCATTAGTCTTTGGCCAGAAGCCCGCCTGGACGTTGTTCTTCGAGTATGGTTGCAACGACTTGTTCTTTTAATTTTTCTGAAAGAGCTTTTTCTTTAGTTTGATCATCTGAAGCCTTTTTTGGATCGCTGCTTTTACTATCAGATTTTTCTTCGGAAGATCCTCCGGATTTATCAATGTTCACAGAAATACTTATGTTGTTTGTATTTCCTCCAGAAATTCCAGATTCTGTTTTTTCGCTGATAGGAGTTACAGCCCCTCCGTCATTGAATCTTCCTGTGTTTATTGCGTTTAAGGTTTGAGGTCCGAGTCTTCTTGCACTGCTCGCTTTGATTACATATTCTCCTTCGCTCAACATCGCGGGAATTTGATCGATACCAGATTTTCCAGAAACGAAACCTCCAGAAGCAAAGAAGCCGACTCCATGCTTTCTTTTGTATGCATCTATATCTTCTTGCGGAATGTTTGCTCGGTAATCTTTGGCTTTCTGAGAAGAACCCCAATAAGAAGAAGAGCTTGATCCTGGACCAAACATATTTTCTACGAATCCGCCAAAAAGACCTGTTGATTTGCTTGATTGCGGCGCGCTAACTGCTGGCGGCCCAAGAAGTGATGCGCTAGTTTGCGGAGATCCTGCGGGAATATAAGCTCCAATACCCTGATCATTCATTTTTGCATTTAATAGTACGCTTTGCGCCTGTTGCGTAGACATGCCATTACTCTTTGCTATAAAATCTGCAGATCCTTCTGGAATTCCTTGTGCGCTCATCATGCCTTCTGCAGAGCTAGAAGCCGCACTGCTCATCATTGATCCAATTCCATGACTAATGCCGACACTCAAAACTGTGCCGACTATCTGCTTCAGTAAAGCTTGTTTTTTAGCTTTTTTCTCGGCAGCCCTACGAATCCTTTCCTGAATTATTTCTCTGGCGCTTGATGTGTCTTCCTGAAGTCCTACGTTGCCCGCTTGACCACTATAAAAGAAGCCTGACATTTTTTCGGATTGATATCTACGCCCTGTTTGAAATCCTTCTGATCCTGCAAAATTCATTCCGATAGCAGATTCTTTGTGTGGTCCGCCAGTTGAATAAGACGGAAGTCTTCCTCGAGCGTTTAAGCTATGCATAAAACCTCCGCCGTATTTATTTACAGCGTCTTTGTTCATTATATATTCTCCGTTTGTAACCATCGCAGGAACTCTGCCTGGAACCTGACCACCCTTCGAAAAACCCATAGCTCCGATCATGTGACCAGCAGCTTTTTGAAGCATTGCTTGCTGAATTGTTTGAAGAAATCCCATGGCTACGTCACGCAGAACATCGCCAAGATCATCCGCGCCATTGATTGCGGCTCCCATAGCTTCTGCAAGACCATCCCGAAGCTTGATAGGCAGGTCTTCTCCAAGTTTATGAGTGACATAAGCAGCATCAGTTCTTACGCGAGTCATGCCGTCTCTGAGCCCACCTGTAAACGACTGATTATGCTTTTCTTGGTTGATCATTCTTTTCTTTTCTTCTTCGTTTAACGTTTTTGTTTTTTCAATTTCTTCGTCCAAACCAGCCAAAGTTTTTTGTTTCTTAAATTCTATATCGCTCAACGTCTTCAATCTTGACCGCTCTGAAGCTTGAAGAATCTTAAGTCTATCACTTTCAGCAGTACCTTCTTCTGGTTTAGCGTCTCTTAGCTTTTGCAATTCTGCTTGTTCTCGATTTAAATTTTCTCTCTGTGCATTAAAAGCGAAACGTTCAGTTTTTTTACTTTCTTCTAGCTGTTGGACTGCTTCTTGAGTAGTAATATCCATCTCGTTCATATCAAAAGCCATCTGCTGGGCTCGAGTTTTATCGTGAGAGCCAAAAGCAGTTAACCTTCTTGATTTAGCGATCTCTTGCTCTCGACTTCGAGAGCTCTGATCCATGCCTACCCTGAAATTTAACATGTCTCCAGAACGATCTAGTGACTCCTTGAGTAGAGCTCTTTCTGTAATTATTTTGTTTCTTTCGTTTTCTAATTGAAGAATTTCGTCTATTGAAAGTCTTTCAGATTCGAATGTAGAAACCAGAGCTGATCTTTTCTGTTCATATTCATCAAGCTTCTTGGTTCTTTCTGTCTCTGCTTCGATTAGCGCCATCATATGATCAAGTTCGGCTGCGCTATCTGGCCCTGAAATCGCGTATCTATCCGCATCTCTTTGATCTAGTAGTTCTTTTCTATATTCCTGATCCAGTGAATTCATATTTTTGCCCAAGCCAAGAGCTAAATTTCGCATATTTCTATTTGCTGAAATTTGCCTACCTTGTTTTCCTGCTAAAAATTGAGACTCAATTCCTGTTACCCCTGCGGAAGCAAAAGATCTTCTTGCGTCTTGAGTTTTTTCGGTAGCGGCCAAACCTTTCATTGCTTGATCAGTTAGATTGTTAACGAGGTTAATTTCCCTGGCAAGATCTTTTACTTTCTGTGTTCTCTGATCAATAATAAAATTAATGTCTTTTTCTTTTTCAGCCTGATCGTCAGAAAGGGTTTTTGTTCTTTCTGCGGCGTCGATCAAACCTTGCCTTTTCAAAAGTTCGTTAGCGGCAAGCCTATTAATCGCCTCTTGAATTCCAACATTATCTTTATTTTCCTCTTTAATTTTTTCGAAAAGGCCTATAAGCTTTTCTGTGGGCAGATCAGAAAGAGCATCAGTTACATCTACGGTTGTTGCTCCACTTCCTCCCTTAACTTCAACTCCGTCGTCTAAGAGGGCTCGCTTTAACTCCTGCTCAAGAGGCTTGTTATTGCCTAGTTGAGTAAACACCCCTTGTCGAAATTGAAGGTTTGCTTGAGCCTTCGCTTTTTCTTCAGCCTCTGTGTTTTTCAAGATAGCCTTATTGTATTTAAGTTCAGTTTTTTGTCGCTCGGTCATCAAATCGCCAATTATCTTGCCCTGAATATCTAAATCAGAAATTTGGCTTTTATACTTATCAGATATATCTAAAAGATTTAGTCGAACCTGATTTTGCGCAGATATAATAGCTTTTTGAGTGTTAAGCTGGATTATTAATCCTTCGGCTTCTTTTTTTGAATCTTCTCCGATTTTTTTTCTTAACTTTTTAAGGTCAAGATCTAAATCACGAATTTCTTTATCGCTAAGATCATCTACTTGAGAAAGAAATTCTCTGCTATTGTACGAACGAGTTTCGCCCTTCTTGATGTCACGAGCTTTGTCTGCCCGAAGCGCGGGAATATCAAACCTATAATCAGAAGGAAGGCTACCGAATTGTTGCTTAATATTTTGCCTCCTGAAGCCTGTGGCCATTTTTGATTGATAGTTATTTTTTAGTTGCCCTTCTATGTTGTCAACGTGAAATCCGTTTCCAAAAAGACCACCAGCATCGAAGAATCCTCTTTTTCGCTTCTCCTCATCAGATAAGGCGTCTCGTTGTTCGATAAGGTTATTATATTCATCACCTTTCCCCTCGAACATAGTTCCCTTAAACGCTTTATTTAATTTTTCTACTCTTTGATTTGACCCATATTTACCGCCTTGCTTATAAAACCCCCTATCTTCCTTCAGTTTCTGGATTCTTTTTGATAATTTGTCATATTCCCCGCCTTTTTGAGCCATAAATAAGTTAGTTTGAAGGAGAGGATCGTCAGCCAACGGTTCTCCTAACCCGCTGGAGCGTATCATGTTATGAGTACCCCCAGCAGTTAGTCTATTCATTCCTTTGCTAGACAACGTCATATTCATTCCGTTGTAGTTCAAATCCTGATCTCCCGAGAAAAGACCAAATTGCTGCATTGGCCCAGCAAGCCCTTGAGAAACCGAAGACATATGCTGCCTGCTGGCTTCAGCTTCGGCCTCTGCTTTTTCTCTAAGAGCTTTAGAGGCTTCATCAGAAGCTTGAGATAAACCGTAAAGAGCTCCACCCAGTCCACCTATGGCCATTGCTATTGGAGCAAAAGGTCCAGCCATACTTCCCATCATCATTCCGGTAGAAGCGTAACTCATTGCGCTGCTTGCATAATTTCCAGCGGAGCCAGGCGTACTTGCCCCAGGAAGCATTCCTCCAATCATAGAAAGACCCATCATTGCGCCCATTCCTCCTCCGCCCCCCATAAATTTACCAAATGCAGACTTTCCAACCTTACTGTTTAAATTGCCAATCGCCCCCATACTTCCACCCCTAGAGAAACCGACTTGCTTCATAGCTTCATTAGTCTCTTGTTTTTCGTAATTTAATTGCAGCATTGATTGCCGAGTTTCTTGCTTACTAAACCCTAACCCCTTCATGTGCTCGGCAGCTTCTTGTGCAGTAAATCTTTGTTGATTTTTAAGTCCTTGCATTTGAACAAGTTCGCGCTGTTTTTCGCTACTTAAAACTACAGTGCTTACTGACTTCCACTTGTCCAACAAATTACTTATTACCCTAGATGCTCCATCCCTAAAAGCATAATTAGGAACGTGACCGTCGGCACCAAATACATCGCGTAATCCGTTCGGCTCATCTTTTGTGTTTGTTACGCCTATACCCAATGGATTGCCTTTGCCAATTAAAGATTGATGAGTTCCAACTCTTATTTGAGAGACAGGCACTCCAGCGCCTTTTTCTCTTCCTATTGCATCGCTTAATGGATCGGCAAAATTTGGAATATATCCTCTAGCATTCATTCTTGCTCCCCTTCTGGGGCCCAGAATCCTTCTCTGTTTCTCGTCGAGTTGAATAACTTTATCGCCAGCAAAAGCAAGAGCAGGATTATTACCTCTTCCCAAATTCTGCTGTCTGTAAAGTTTTTCCTTTAGTATTTTTTCTGCCATGCTTTTGGCATTTCCATCTGAAAATTGTCCCTTGTAGTCTGCGAGCTTAGTTTTGGACCAACTACCTCCAAATAAAAGTTTCAGAGACTCCCTTTGTTCTTGATTTGGATTTCTAAGGTCAAAGTCTCCACCTATTCCTTGTGCAACACCAGCAATACCCCCAGACTGATCTTTAACTTGCTTTATTTTGGTGCTTATTGCAGCCTCAAACAAAGCACCAACAACAGATTGAAGAGCTCCAGCCCCTCCGCTTTCTCCGCTATTAATAGATTGCTTTATAGTTTTTCCGCTTGCCCTGCCAGTTCCTATTTTAAAAGAATCGGCCAAGAGCCTTCCTTCTCTTATGGCATTAGCCTCTACTGCATCAAAAATTTGCTCAGCGATATCCTTCTTTTTATTTTCTGCTTTTGTTGAAGCGCCTCTTTGTATTCCGAAAGATTTAAACCTTACCCTAGGTAGTTTTGAAACGGGAACACCATAAATAGCTTTATCAGGCTTTGTGGTTACTGTATGAGCTCCTCCTGAAGGCGTCAGCATGTGGGCGAAGTTTATTGCATTTAGGAGCGGGGCTGATCCAGGCTTTTTATCACCTTGAACGATTTTGGCAGCAAAATTAGGAACATAACCACTTCCTGCATACGGATCAAATCCATGAACGCTTCCAAATGCTTGTTGATAATTCTTTCCTGCTTTACTAGAAAGCGGAGGCATAATTGCAGGCTGAGTAAATCCTGCGAAATTCTTTACTTTTTCTGCACTATTGTAAATAACAGAGCCACCACCAGGCATATTCATTGATCGAATATTTCCTGCGGCGTATCCTCCTTGGGCAGCTTCTTGTCTTTCGGGGTGAGCAAAATTAGGAATGTAACCGCTTGCTCCACGACGACCACTCCTTGGCGCCAAACCAGCATTGTATCCCTGTTTATATAAAGTGCTTGCGGCTCGTTTGGCCACAGAGTCGAGCATTTGTGCTTCTGCGACTTGAGCTTTTAAAAGATTTAATATGATTTGTTCTTTTTGAGCTTTTGTAGTTTCAGTGCTAAGCATCTCTTTACTAAGAGACGCGCTTCTTCCAAACAAAGCAACCAAAGAAGATTGAATTGCTTTTTGTTTTTGAGCTTCACTTGTAACACCTATAAGAGAAACCAAACTTTCTTTGGCAAACTGAGCCGCTTTTAAAAACAGCTTGCCAAACACAACAGTAATAACCACCAAGCCAGGGCCAGTTATAACATTGCCAAGTCCTTTTAAAAATCCGTTTGCAAATTTACTTCCAGCGCCTTCTCCTTCTCCTAAGAGATTGTTTGCTCCGTCAGCTATAGACTTCACCACATTAAGAATTTTTTCTATGCCTGGCCCAAGCATGATCTCTCCAACTCGTGCGCTTACATCTTTCAACGCAAGCCCTGTTTCTGTTGCCATTGCAGCCATTGTCTGACGGAGCTGTTCGTTCTTTTGAATTGCTTCGTCTGTTGCTCCTGCAGAAATTTGAGTAGCATTAGCTAGGATACCATTTTGTTTTGCTGCGTCACTAAGAACAGCTTTCAATACGTTGATTTGAAATACGCCACCAACAGTTTGAGCTATCTGAGCTTTTTGGGCCTCACTTAAATGATCAAAACTATTAGCCAAATCAGTTAAAATTCTTTTCGCCCCCAAAGTATTACCCTCTAAATCCCTAACGGCAATACCTAAGTTCTCTAACTGGTTTAATGTATCAGTTCTTCCGATACGAGTAAAAATTGTTTTAAACGAGTTACCAATAACTTTACCGCCTCGAGCAGTTTGCTGCTGAGCTGCAGTAACAAGACCAATAAGCTCGTCAATATTAACTCCTGCGCTTTTTGCGGCTTGACCCGTACGAGCAATAGCGTCAGCAAAATCTTCTGCACTTACCGCAAACTTTACATCAACCGCAGCAAACTTACTGACAAGTTGAGTAGTGTCCTTAATTTCTTTGCCGTATGTGTTCATTGCGGCAGTAAGAGCTTTTACGCCTTGCGCAGAATCCATACCTGTCAATCTAGTAAGAATAAGAGCATCTCTCGTTCTTTTGAGCGATTCTTCTACGCCCAAGCCTTGACGAGCATATTCGGTTGCAGCCTGCGCTGCAATATTAAAAGCGGCTCCTGTTTCTTTTGCAACCTTAAACAACCCATCGCTAAATTTATCAAGATTAGAAGCGGTCAATCCCATAACTACGTTTATGTCTGCAAGAGCTTTTTCTACTTCAACTGCATTTGCAACTACAGCCTTAAATGAATTAGCTACGCCATTCATAATAGCCATACTCGCACCGAACGCTATAATACGAGCATTTGCAGCCTCCATCGATTTACTGAACTCGTCAGCACCACGCTTCATATTTCCTAAGGGCTGAGTGGCGCCTTTATCATCAACAGTAACCTTGATGGGAGTTCTGCGAATTCTGTTCACAGCCGCCTGTACCGCTGCTTCGAGCGGCTGAGTATTGCCGTGTACGTCTAAGTTTATAGCCATTTTACCTTATTCCTGTGATAAGGTATAATACACCAAAATTATATCACGCCATGCAATTTCATTAAATCATCCATATTTAATGTGCCGCCCTTCTTTTTGGCCTCCTCATGAAGACTTACTCCACCCCTCGGTTTTTCTACTCCAAGGTATTCATAATCTTCATCTTTTGCTCCAACGAGAGTTCCTGCGTCACCTTGAGACAGCTTGTCTTTAGCTTTATCTCTTTCTTCTTTTGAGCTACTACCAAATTCTAATAATTTTGCAGGATCTTTTTTCATACTTTCTGGTATATTTTCATTTGTATCAAATATATTCTTAAATACCCTAGTATAAACAATTAACCTAACTTGATTGTACGTCAATTCACAAAATGGTTTTCCATAAAACTGCATACTATCTTCAGCAAAACTTAAATAAGGACTATAAAAATCTTCTAGTATTGTATATTGTATACTTTCTTCGGTAAATACTTCAAATATTTCATTATATTTAACAACAACTTTTTTTATATCAGTATGCTCTAGTTCATCAAATTCATTTTCAGAAAAAAGCTTTTCACTTAAATCAGAATTTTTATAAAAACTTTTAATCATATAAAAATCATTCAATCTATCTTTGGCATATTTTTCGCAAGTATTACCAAGAAGCTGTATTTTTTGTGCCTGCTTTTGAACAAGCTCATTGGTTTCTTGCTCAATTAGTTCAGCCTGCTTATCGATCTCTTGCTTGAGAACCATTTTATTTTTTGCAGTTTTCAAGCTTTCAATGAAGAACTGCTTATCTGTTATAAACTTATCGTCTTCATCACTCCACTGCCCTTCATCTTTTAGAAAGATAAGCATATCCTCCTCAGTTGGAACGCCTCTTCTCAAGGCGTCATTGTGATACTTTTCCTCTATTTCCTCAAGTTCTACCTGATCGTGAGGAGTTAAATGTTTGATGTAAACAAATTCATTATCCAGAGTTGCAGTAGAGTATCCTCTGACTACATCTCTAAATATTTTTCTTCGCCTGACAGTGTCCACATATTAAACCTTGCCTTCCTCTATGTCAGAGTCCAGCTGTTCAAAGTCTTGCTTGGAGACGGCGCCCGAACTGTAATACCAAAAGCTATACAAAGCAGCAACTTTTCCGCCAATGATATCATACAGTTCGTCGCCATCTTCCTCAAGTTCGTAGTATGTTCTAAGACGTTCCTCAAAATTCTGACCAGCAAACAAAGGTAAGCTGTCTTCCTCATCTTCTTTTTGAATGAACGTTAGATGTAAAATATACCACTGAATCACCTTATTTTCTGCGCGCACATCTGCAGTATGATTAAATAAATTTGAATACGAAGTTTCGACATTAACGATGTCTTTTCTCAACAAGGCTATTTGCCCAGAGATTTCGTCGATTCGCTTTTGGTCGGCTTGACTCTTCTTGTTTTTGATTTGAAGTTTTTCGCTTTCCTGAGAAAGCTCTCCGTACTTGATATACATTTCGGTAAGAGCCTTGGCGTCTTCTTCGGCCAGAAGCCCACCTGTGTCGCTATACTTTTTCGCAAGCATAGCCTTCGTTAAAATTCCGCGCTTGATGCACTTGCTAATTTCTACGCTAAACTCAAGCTCTGCCTCTTCGATCTGCCTTCGAGTAGGCTGTTTCATAATTACCCTATAAGGAACAGGTTCTACCACGTCCTTGGTAACTGAGACGGTTTCTTCTTCTCCTGTCTCGTCATTCTTGACGACCTTTTCTTCGGTCTGTTTTGTCTTTTCTTCCTTTTCGAAAGTAAAGCTATATATTTCTCGCATTTTTTTGCGAGTATCATCCATTGTTTCTGTTGCTGCTTCTGCCATAATATTTTTTATTTAAATGTGAACCCTATACTATAATAATCTAATTCCGATTCAATATTTCTAATTGTTTCATTACCAATATCTAAAGTTCTTTTTCTTAAGTATTGTAATTTATCATTGTCGAAATAATCGGCTTGTTCAATAATAGGCACACAACCTTCAGGCAGATTCTTTTTTAATTTATTAAAATTAATCTGATGTTCCTTATGTAGATCCTCGAGCATTACGAGAAAACCCTTAAAAAGGGAGACCGTATTCCGATTACAACATTTTTTTAGAATGTCTTCTGCGTCCATGTACCTTATACCTTATTTTGATTTACACAAAAAAAATCGTTTAGTGTAAATGTATGCATGGCAGAATTTTTAAACAAAGCCCAAAGGAGAGACTTGGCTTCAAAGCTACTCGATCTTCACGATACATTCGGAAGAGAGATAGTTGTATATAAAGAAGCTAAAAAAGTTGTAATTAGTACCGACCCAAGCTATAATCATTTATATAATAGTGCAGGCCAAACCACGCCAAGTGTAAAAAATGTGCCAGAAAGAAAAGTTTTTAAAGCAAGAATTCGATATGACACAGACAGAACTTTAGAAAATTTTGGAGAGACAGATGCACAAATAAAGACAACAAGAGTTGATCCAAGTAGTTTAGTAAGAATAAAATTATTAAAAGATGACTTTCTTTATATTAAAGAAGCAAAAAGAATTGAGCTTGACGGAAGAATGTTTCATATCGCTTCAGACGCAAGAGCCCATGGACTATTTGACGAAGTGCAATTTTATACAATCTTCCTGAGACCGCTAGAGCAATGAAGGGAAAGTCAAACATAACTGTTAAGGCTGCGCTTACTAGACAGCTAAAAAAAGATGTGACAGTAAGAAATCAAACAAGAATTGTTGTTGAAAAACAATTCAGAGTGGCGTTTGATAAATTTATGGGAGACTTTGAATCTCATCCCCTCACCAGAGAATTAAAGCATGGTCCAGGAGCTTCAAACGTAACAGGGACACTTAGAAATGGTAATGTATTTGGATTTATAGGATTTGATGCAGACTATAATCCCATTGCTCCCATAGAAAAATTATTAAGAGGAACTAATATTTTAATAAAAAGACAATCTATGGGAACCAGGGGATTACTTACTACATTTAGCGTCAATACTCCGCAAATGACGGCACTTTATAGCGCCTCTCCTATGCCTTGGGCAAAAGGAGCTAGCTGGTTAGAGCAAATAGAAGGCGCGGGAATATCAGGGCTAGGGCAATATTTGTTTAAGAGAGTCGACTCTAGTAGATCTGGCGCAGGCATACAATTAAAGGACGCAAAAGGCTCGGGGAGATTAAAGATACCCTACCTTAAGCCAATGCTCAAAGAATTTGAAAAGAATTTAAATAACATAACTGGAGCAATGAAAATAAAATGAAACCCCAATTTCAACATGAACTAACAACAAGCTTTACATTGTGGGCGGATAATTTTATATCATCGAGGGCAGACGCGTTCAGCAATCAAACCGGAATGTTTTATGCAAACAGCTCAGACTCAAGACTTAGCGATGGATATATTTCTTACAGCAGTCCACACAAACAATGGATTTTTGACGAAGACGTAGAAGGAGCAGTTATACCAAGTGGAGTTTATGAAAACGGAACATTCATTCCAAGAGGGCAAGACGGCCTTATGTTTGACTTTGACAACGGCAGAGTAATTTTTGATCAATCTTTTGGAGACTCGCACACCCTGTCAGGTGAGTATGCTGTAAAAGATTTTAATTTTTATATAACAAATCAAACAGAAGAGCAGTTATTAATAGACAGCAAATTTGATGTTAACAACAGATTCAAACAAGAACCTTCGGGCATTGCTCCATACAGCCAAGTAGTTCCTGCAATTTTTATCAACCCAGAACTAGCAGAGAACGAACCATTTTCATTCGGAGGAGAAGATAAAACCACGACAAATATAAGATGCGTTGTTTTTGCAGAAAATAGCTATCAACTAGATGGAGCATTATCTATTTTTGCAGATTCTAAAAATGAAGTATTTAAAAAATTAAATTTTGAAGATTATCCGCTCAATGAATTTGGAGATGTAACTGGATTCAATTACGGAAATTTGTCTGACAAAAAAACCTCAACCTTTCTTCACATAGAACAAGTAAGAGCTTCTAAACTCAGCGACAGAGTAAATCAGAATATTGATCCATCTTTATTCGTTGGATTCATAGATTTTGAAGTTAGCAATTTGCGCTTTCCAAGATCTTGACTTCCCTTTTCTTTATAAAAAATGTAATCAGAACAGAATTAAACCTTATTTATTATGGCAAAACAATTACCAGGACGCGCAAGAGTAATTTATCAAAGTGAAGCTTTGTATGTTGGAACAGTGGATGCCACAGGCCACCACTTCGCCAACGCTACTGACTGGAATGACGATTCAGACTATCAATCCTACGCCACGCAAGCAGCAGCTGCAGCAGGCGCAGGAGGAGCAGGAAACGTCAGAACAGGAGTGCAACAGCTTCGCCGGGTTCAAAGTGCAAACTATAGCTTTTCTATTAACAGGCAAGACGTCAATCAATTTGGCCAACTTGCAAGAATTGACGCTGTAGCAATTGATCCCCCAACAGTTACTCTTGATTTTTCTTATTATCTCACAAATGGAGTTAATGAAAGACTTCTAGGAATGCATGTTGGCGGAGACAAAAGCGCTCTTGACGATGAAATCGTTGGAGGCGTAACTTGCGGCGCAAACTTAAATGCAGACGGAAAAAACTTTTTTATACTCACTACATGTGAAGGGCACGATGCAGTAGGAAACACAGACTCAGAAGAAAACAAGAGCGTTATTGCTCTTGGAAATGGATATGTATCCAACTACTCTATTGAAGCTTCAGTTGGCTCGATGCCAACAGCTTCGGTTACTGTTGACGGCTTAAATCTTAGAAGCTACACAGGCACACAAAATCTTGATGTTCCTGCGGTAAACACAAATTTTGGAACTCCAATTAAGGATGTTGAATTCAGCATTCCTCCTGCGGTCAGTGGCGTACTAAATGATAGCGCTACAGACGTTTCTGCAGAAACAGAAGGTTGGGCTTGCTTACGTCCTGGAGACATCACGCTTTCTCTTGGTACAGACGGAAGAGCTGGCGAATTTGAACTTCTTCCAGGTAGTGACCCAAGAGGCGCTGTTGGACATGGAGAAACTGTAGGTGGATCTGAAATCGCAACAGGAGCTTTTGCTCAGGGAGTTAATGACGATCCAGCCAAAGACTACACAACCCCAGGTTCGGCACACGTTCAAAGCTTTAGCATTGATGTTCCACTTTCGAGAACTGTTCTCAACAGACTTGGAACACCATACGGATACAGCCGAGTAGTAGAATACCCAGTAAATATCAGCGTTAGTGTTAGCGCAATCATGGCAGACCTAAAAGAAGGCAATATTGCAGATCTTCTTTGGGACACAGAAGAGCACGACTTGGTTTTCACTCTTCGCGAGCCAGATCGCTATGGAACCGGAGATGTAGCAATGCAATACATTGTTAAAGGAGCACTTCTTGAAGGAGAATCCTTTAGCTCAAGCATTGGAGATAACAAATCAGTTGACCTTACCTTTACCGCTCAAATCGGCGGCCCAGAGGATGATGCAAGAGGACTAAGGGTTCTTGGGTCAAGAAACGCATTGACAATTACAGGAGAATACGCAAACAAGTTCGACTTCAAAGATCTTGGCTCACCTCCATTTGGTCAATAAAAATTACTCTATAAGGTACTTTAAAAACCCGCCCCAAAAGGGGCGGGTTTTTTTCGCTTCAGTCCAAAATCTTGAATCCACCAGAAGAGCTTATTCCTACTGCAAATTGAGTGGATACTTCTACTTGCCCACCGATCTGCTTTTTGTAAGATTGACTTCTTAGTTGCGCATTTTCTATAACAAATTGATTCACTACATCATGATATTGACCACTATATTTATATCTGTTAGTATGATCAATAGTCATATTATACTTGGCGCCTTCGGTAAAAAAAGATTCTATTGAGCCAGTATCGTATTCTCTAAGAATTACATCCATTGACATATCAGCCATAATAGGAAATTTTAATTTTCTATCAAAAACATAGTTACTTCCAAATCCATATATATCCTGCCTGTCAATAGGAACGCTTAACGAAACGCTCTGAATCGCAGCATCTTCAGCTTCCAATGGTATTCCTCCGTATCCTCCCGCCATTTTTTGAATGTTTAACATTATATCTCCAGGCATTATAACGTTTGCTTGAGGAACAATGTCGTACCCAAAACTTTCTTCATTTAAGTTTAGTTTTTCTTCTGATTTTTGATTATCCATTCCAAGCTTTATTGACGGCAGGGTAGGAAGTTCTTCTGGATCATAAGTTTCAAAAGTCATGTTGCTTCCTTTAAATGAAACAGACACCCTTGGAAGTTGTCCTACAGCAGCGGTATAATTATAGTTTGTCAAAAAACAGTTGCCGATTCCAATAACGTGATATCCAGAATAGTTAATTTCATTACTCAAGTCTCTATGAAGCCCTTCGTTTGATGCGACGGCAATGATGTTGATATCATCAGAAGATCTTGAATAATTTGCATCAAACCTAGATTTCAGAATACTTCCATCTTCACCAACATGAATTCCTAATGATTTCTCATTTTCCCCACTCGAGAATAAATACTCTATGTTGCATTCCACATCAGCGTTTCTGATAATAGGAGACTCTCCATCTTGTTGCATAAAAGAGTCAGAGCCAATAGACTTTATATCTACTGCAGGATGATTGAACCCATAGTCCATAGATTGTACTCTTATTAAGTTTCCAGATGTAGTTCCGTTTGCCTTGTAGCCAGGAAAGTCTGTCGCCAGAATACCCAGTCGCTCATAGGTCAATCTTGTAGGAGTGCATTTAGCCATTAAACCTATTACACACTTTTGCCTTATTAAGTGTATTTATAAAAGACTTGCCATGCCAAATAAAAGAATTTCAGACCTCACAGAGACGCTTCCTCTAACTTCTAATCAATTAGGGTATCCCTTCAGAAGTTCTGCTTTAGTTACTTTCAATGCGGACGAGGACGCTTTATTTCTTCTAGCGAGGTCAGGCTCCCATAATGAAAAAATAAAATATAAAGATTTAAAATTTTCCCTCACAGACAACGTTGCATATCTAACGGGAAAGCAGTTAATCAGTGGAGAAAAAACTTTCGTAGATGAATGCACATTTCTTAGTACTACAAGAATAAACGAAATAATTGACATAACACATCAAGGAGATATTAGTGGAAATATTTTTGTCGGAGAGACAGGTTTATTTGAACAAATAGGCGTTGGAGATAAATATTTTTTAAGAGAATCAGATATAACAAAAACCCTAGAAATAGACGGAGATTCTTTTTTTCACGGCTCGGTAGAAATTACTGGAGACGCTTATAGAAATGGCAAGGAACATCATCTTGATGGAAATTCAGAATATATAGGAGATATAAGTTTTATTGGAGATCAATTTCAAAAAGGTGATTTTGATTTACTGGGAGACTCCAAAAGATTGGGAAATATAACTCAAACAGGAAACGGTTTTTTTCACTCAGAACTAAAAGTTTACGGAGACATAAGGCTCGGAGAGTACATGTTCAGCCATCATGACCGTGCGCACGAACAGTTTTTTGAAAAAGTTGATGAAGAAAGTATTACTACATTTTTTCCAGACAACGTAATCGGTCAGCCGCACACTTTTTTAAGATTTGAGCCAGACTCAATAGAGTTAAAAGCGTCTAATTCAAAAGAATCAAGTATCAGATGGTTTGAAGACCTAGAATCAGGACTTATGCTCATGAGCGGCGCCGCATATAACCCAAATAATGCGCACGAATTATGGGAGAGGCAAGGAGGGTCGGGCATTGCCCCTCTTGTAAGCGGAGTGACCTCGGAAACAGGCAAAGCTGCGTCAATCATAATGGACAATGATTTAGAAAAGTCAATAAGATTTTACGTTGCAGAGAATGAAGAAGCGATATCCATAACAAAATCAGGAAGTTTTGGAGTTAACGCTGAAGATCCATTTGCTCAGCTTTCGATGAGTGGAGATGCTTATATTACCCACGTAGATACCCACGCATATGGAGAGTGGGGTCACGTATATCCTGGGCCTGAAGATGAAACGATTTGCTATAATACTGCCCTCAGAGAAGGAAAGGATAGTTATTTAATAAATTTCCCAAAAACTTTTGATGGCGCTCCAGTTTTATCTGTTTCGGTCAAACATGAAAAAGGAGGTGTAATTATACCTTTCATGATATCCGGACTTACAGAATCTCAGTTTAATATAAATTTTACAAGCCCCCTTCCAGACAATAACTATAAAGTAAACACTATAGCGATGTCTACGGGGGACCCAGATTGCTATGAAAGAGCAATGTTTCTTGATAAAATTCAAAGATTTACTAAACCCATTAGCGCTGGATCTTTTTCGTATCGGATTAATTTTCCGATTAACTTTGAATCGACGCCAATTGTATCCACTACAGTTGAGGGAGAAGAAAAATTTCTCCCGCATCTTATTTCAGGAATAACAACAGAAGGATACAATATAACCTTCGGAACACGACTTAAGAACGACTATAAGATACACACAACCTCAAGCCTTGCAGGAACATACTCTAGATGCGAGCCAAACCACGAACACTGAAATGAACAAAGATAACAGAACGTCAAACATGCAAGAGGTTTCTCGTCTTTTTGCAGACATAAATGTTCCCGCAAGCTACATTCCCCAACCAAGCGGAAACAATGACGATCAAGCTTTACTTTTAATTTCTAGATCTGGCTCTCATAATGAAAAAATAAGCTATGGAGACTTTAAGAATTCGTTATTAGACAATGTTGTCTGTCTTACTGGAGATCAGCTTATTAGCGGAGAAAAAACCTTCGCAGATGTAACCACATTTTTAAGCAGAACAAACATCAATGAAATTATTGACATTACAGAAACTGGAGATATAAGCGGAAATGTATTCGTAGGAGAAAGCGGTCTTTTCCAAAAGGTCGGAGTAGGACTTCACTTTACCAGAAGAGAAATGCTTGACGAGTCTTTTTTTAATCGACCTTCTAAAAGCGGAGACTGGAAATCAATAACTTTTGGAGGAGGAGTTCAAGAGCCGACTTATCTTTTTGGAAGCGATTTTAGCGGCGAGCAAATAAACCTGTCAACAGAATCAGAGTCTAAAAACGTATATCAGCCCTCAGGATATTATGCGGCGATGATACCAGATGCGCATCAAAATAATTTAGATACATTTCTTGACGACCATGACCTATTTCCTGACGAACTTCACTATGAAATGGGAGGGGCTTGGGTTGGCATAGAGTTTGAAGAACCTTTTTTCTATAAAGGCATAAACATCTTCCCCTCAGACAATTTAGATTTTGCAGCGGAGGACTTTAAGGTTCTTGGTTCAAATAACGGAGAAAGCTGGACTACGCTTCATGTAGAATCTGGACTTGACGCCGCCAGTTATCCCTCCTCTACAAGCGGAAACCAATTTTTTCTTCAAGATTATCTTACAACAGGATTCTCTCACTACAGATATGTTCCAACAAAAATAATAAATGCAGATCAATGGAAAATTAAACACTTTAATTTTAGAGGAGTTAAAGATCTCCGCAGGCCATTCACTCAGAATCCGACGCACACTTTACACATCTCGGGAGACTCTTTATTTGTCGGAGATGTAACTATTTCTGGAAATACATTTATCACAGGCAACAACAGGGTAGTTGGAGATTCTTTTTTTAGAGGAGATATTCGACAGACTGGAGATTTTACCCAAACTGGAGATAACACAAGATTTGGAGATGCCTATTTAAGTGGCACCTTAAATGTTACTGGGGATGTAGATATTTATGGAGACCTTATGGTTACAGGTGATATAGGGCTCAACGAATACTTATATCATAACGAAGACGAAGATACATACTTGCGCTTCACAGACAACCAAATAACGATATCTGCTGGAGATGAAACTCAAATAAAAATAAGGGAGTCCGGAGATGGAGATTTTATTTCTTTTACAACTTCAGGTCAAGAAAGAGCGAGAATTTTAAATGACGGAAAATTTGCAATAAATAGCACAGAAGCGCTAGGTCAGCTTTCTGTAACAGGAGATTCATACCTTGAGAGACTTTTCGTAACTGGTTGCACAGGAGAGTGGCTGCAAGTTATGGGCACGTCAGATGAAACGGTTACTTTTGCTACTGAAATTATGGGAGGGCAAGATCGTTATCAGATTGATTTTCCAAAAACATTTGGATCGACACCAGTTTTATCTATTGGGTTACAAAACGATCATGGAGCCCCAATTGTTCCTCATATGATATCAGGAGTCACTCAGTCAGAATTTAATCTTTTATTTACAACTTTTCTTGCACATGATACATATATAGTTCATACTACAGCTCGGCCAGCAAAAAGCTCTCAATATAGAACCGTAACTCAATCATTCGCGACAGACCTTGTTGTGGGGCAAGATCTTCACGAAATAATGTTTCCAGAGCCTTTTTCCGTTCCGCCCGTTGTGTCTGCGACAGTAGAAACAAACAAATATTTAATACCATACTTGGTTTCAGGAGTAACAGAACAAAGCTACTTCGTTAAATTCGGAGCAAATACCCCTGCAAATTATAAAATTCATACTCACGCAGTCAGATAAACAAAAACTAGTGTAATACAGAAAGATGATCTCGAATAACATATTTACTTCCGACATAGTAAGCGGTCAACATTTTTACTCAGACAAGCTTATAGCAAGAACACCTCAAGGATTACACATCGTAGATGACGAAGACAACGGAATGTTTCTTGAAGACGGAGGAAACATTGGTATTGGTACTACTGACCCATCTCATAACTTACATATTGCTGGTGGAACTCCATCGATGAAACTTGAAGGTTCGCAACCAAGAATATGGCTAAGAGAAACTGATCAAACAGATTTAAATACCCTAATTAGAAACAACAATTCTGTTTTTGAGATTGACACAGTAAGCGATGCAGATGCTTATGTTCAAAATAGATTCGCAATTAACCATGGAAATGGTAATGTCAGGATCAATGATTTGCTTGGTATTGGTAAAGATCCAGACGGATATCATCTTGACGTTGCGGCTCCTGGAGCTGGTGCAAATGGCATCCGAGTGCAAACAAATAATGCTTCATCAAATGCAATAGTGCATATTGGTGGCGGAGGAAGCTCAGACATTAAATTTAAAGTAGATGGATCCGGAAGCGTAACAACTGCAAAAGATGTTACAATTGGTGGAAATCTTACGGTTAATGGAACAACTACTACGGTAAATTCAACCACGGTTACTGTTGATGATAAAAATATAGAACTCGGATCAGTTGATACTCCCACAAATACTACCGCAGATGGCGGAGGAATTACTTTAAAAGGCGCGACAGACAAAGAATTTAAATGGACCAACGCATCTAATTCATGGAATTCTAGTGAGCATCTAGGAATTGCCGATGGCAAACATCTTTTTACAGATAAAGTGCGCGCAAGAGATAACGCAGGATTATTACTTCAAGATAGTAATGGAAATGGAATTTTTATTGAAGATGGTGGCAATGTAGGCATTGGTACTACGAATCCGTTCGTTGACTTGGATGTAAATGGAGGCACAAATACACAACTAAGATTGACTGCATCTGACTCTCTTGGCATGAGTGCGGTAAATTTTGGTGACCAAGACAATGCAGCGGCAGGTAGGATAATCTATAGCCATGTGGATGATTCATTAAGTTTTAAAACTAATAATGTAAACAATAGATTTACAATCGACTCCAACGGCAATGTAGGTATTGGTACCCCGAGCCCTGCCAGACTTCTGAGTGTCGAAGATTCAAGCTCAAATGCATTCGTTTCTATAGTTTCAAAAAATGACTCTAGAAGCGCGATATTTTTTGGTGATACCGATTCAGATGGCCAAGGCAGAATTGATTATGACAACAGTGATGATCACTTGCACTTTTCAACTTCAGCTACCGAAAGAATGCGTATCGATAGCTCAGGCAATGTAGGTATTGGTACTACGAGCCCTTCAGAGAAGCTGGATATTAGCGGAACCGTAAAAGCAACTCGTGCAAAACTTGCCGACCTAGATATACGCAGCTTTACAGAAGCAACTGCAGGAGTTATTGGCGATTTACTTCCTGCAACAAATACTTCTAAATTTGGCACTATTATTGAAACTGATCCGAATGGCCAAATGATATTTGGTATTCGCGGTAATGATGAGAATGATGCATTCAGAATTTTAACAAAAAATTATGCTGCTTCTACCACCAATGAAGCTAGTCGCCCTTACAATTACGCTGCACTTTGCGTTGAAAGCAGCGGCAATGTAGGTATTGGTACTACGAGTCCAGAGGAGGTATTACACATCAAGAGCACTACACCGATTATAAAACTCACAGACACTAATACAAATCTATCCTCACTATTACATGCAGATACTGGAATGGGTAGTCTTATCTTTGTAGCAGATTCCACTGCAGGGGGTACAAATCCATTTATAAGCTTTCGAACCCAAGGCACAAGTACTGCTGAGGAAAAGTTACGCATCACGGACAACGGCAATGTAGGTATTGGTACTACGACTCCTGATCATCAGTTGCATGTTGCTGGTGATGGTTATTTTGCAGGAGATTCCGTACCGAATATCGCACCCGCTGCTGGTGTGTATTTAGGTAAATCCGAAAATTCCCCATCTCACCATGTTTCCATAGTTTCCGCTGATAGTGAAAACGCATACATAGATTTCTCAAACACAACAAGAGACGCAATTGGAAGAATATTATATGCCAATCCAAGTTCCTCTTGGCCTGCCGGACAAGGTTTGAGTTTTTATGCCGACTACACAGGTCAAAACAACGTCCCCGATTTTTTTATCAAATCTGACGGCAATGTAGGTATTGGTACTACAACTCCTGCAGGTACATTAGAGTTATCATCTACTGCTACAGATGTAAATCTATACATGGGCGGCACTCCCGTGAGTGGCGGAAGAGAACCTTGGAGGTTTCAGTCGGAGGGTGATTATTTACATATAGGGCAAAACAAAAGTTCATTTGCTCAATACATGACATTCCACGGGAGCAGTGTCGGCATTGGTACTACGACTCCATCACAAAAACTTCATGTTTATGGCACGACATTGCTTGAGAGCTCTAATGCAAAACTTTGTGTTTGCGCGAACGGCAAAATTGAAATACAAGCAACTGTTGAGGTAGACGACGATGGAGGAAGTAAAGGTCTTTGGTTTGGAGATATCGGAGAGTCGCAATCAAAAGGATATATTGGAGGAGGAGCTTATGCGGTTAACGGTTTAGGCGCGAATGATTTTGGAATAAGCTCTAGCACTGGAAATAATTTGGCTTTTGGAATCGGCGGTGTTGGTAAAATGACAATCCTTAATAACGGCAATGTAGGTATTGGTACCGCAACCCCAGAATCAGCACTTCACGTTGTTGGAAAAGCAACAATTGAAAGCTCGGGACCAGTATTAGTCCTTAAGGACACAGATGGTGGGGATGTAAATTCTCAAAATGGATTTATTGACTATAGAGATCAAAACGATGCACAAAGAGGTTATGTTGGATTTGGCAGCTCAACTAATAAAGAATTTAGTATCTGGAACATGATTGGAGATATACGCCTTGGCACAGGAACCACTGTGAATATGCGAATCAAAGAAAATGGCACAGTCGAAATTCCTGGCGATCTTGTGGTTACAGGAAAGACAACCACAAATAATGTAGAAACAGTTAGTACCTCAAACGGAGTAGTATTCGAAGGTAGCGCCACAGACGATCATGAAGGAACTTTAAAAGCAGGAACATTAACTGCAGATCGCGCATATACCTTGCCAAATCAAAGCGGCACGGTTGCGATGACGAGTGACATCAAAAATTCCGCAATTACAATTACAGCAGGAGGAGCCCTCACAGGTGGAGGAACTTTAAATTTAAATCAATCCTCTGCTGAAACGATCACCATAAATCACCAAGATACGTCATCGCAAGGCTCGTCGAATAATAGCGGCAGAACTTACATTCAAGACATAAGCCTTGATGGTTATGGTCACGTTACATCAATAGGAACCGCATCAGAAACAGTGGTTGCTTCGAATGCTGCAATTACAATTACAGCAGGCAACGCTTTAACAGGAGGAGGAACTTTAAATTTAAATCAATCCTCTGCAGAGACGATAACAATAAACCACCAAGACACTTCATCACAAGGTTCGTCAAATAACAGCGGTAGAACCTACATTCAAGACATAACTCTTGATACTTATGGTCACGTTACAGCAATAGGAACCGCAACAGAAACGGTAATCAACACCGACACAAACACTACTTATAGCAATGGCAACCATTTAACCTTAACAGGCACTGAATTTTCTGTAAATAGAGACCTAAGAGGAGGAACAGATCCATCAACAGGTGTTTACGCTATTGGACAAAACGATCAGAGCTATTTTATAATTCACGGAATCTTCTCTAAAAAAGCAGAAACCTATCTAGGAGGAAACCTTATATCTAAGCTTGAAGAAGACGGAGATTTTCATGTAGAGGGAGATGTTGTGGCCTTCTCGACAACAGTATCTGACGAAAAATTTAAAGACAATATAGGACAAATAAAAAGCGGCCTAGAAAAAGTCAAAAAACTTCGTGGAGTAGAGTTTGATTGGAATGCCACTTCCCGCAAAGGAACAAAGGATATCGGGGTTATAGCTCAAGAAGTTGAACAAGTTATACCCGAAGTTGTAAGCGAAAAAGTCCCATGTGTTGGAGAGTTTTGTGAAAATACAGAAAAATATAAAACAGTAGATTATGCAAAATTAGTTCCTGTTTTAATCGAGGCAATAAAAGACCTATCTGAAGAGGTCGAAGAATTAAAGAAAAAATTGTCTTGACTCCTTGATTAAATGCTGCTATAATAGTGGCATGGTAAAAATAGAAGGAGAAAATTTATTGTACAAAACCAAATGCTATTTGGTTGGTCATATGCAATATGTAAGCGGCAGAGATTGGAGGGATGAAGTTACTCAAAAACTCAAGCCACTTAGCATCACCTGCTTTGATCCCTACAAAAAACCCTTCATGAAGGATGTTGAAGAAGACGAAGCTTCTAGACAAGAAATGGAAACATGGATGAAAACTAAGCAGTATGACAGAGTATCCGAGCGAATGAAAATGGTTCGAGCTTATGACTTAAATCTTGTAGATCGTAGCGACTTTATAATTGCTCATCTTGTACCTGATGTTGCAAGCTGGGGAAGCGCAGAAGAAATTGTAACTGCGGTAAGAGAAAAAAAACCCGTGTTTGTTAGCATGGAAGGTGGCAAGGCAAAGACTCCTCTATGGATGCTAGGCATGTTTCCACATAAATATATTTACAACAGCGTTGAAGAAATAGTAGAAATGCTATATGCAATTGACGAAGGCAATAAACCAATAGACTCAGACAGATGGAGACTATTAAGAAAAGAATTTAGATGATAGAAATTATAGCAACAACAAGTTATTTTGAATTCTTCCCTGGAGACTTTCTTGTTTTCGGAGGAATAGGAATTTATTTTTGGTGGAAAAGGGATAAAGAAGAGGATGATTTCTATGGCAGATAAAGCATTAAGATACCAAGATATTTGCTTAATACCTAATTATACAGAATGCTATAGCAGGTCTGACTGTGTCACCGACGTAGAACTTTGCGGCAAGAAATTTAACCTACCGATTATTCCTGCGAACATGAAATCCGTCATCGACATGCGCCTAGCAAAATGGATGAGCGAAAACAATTACTTTTACATCATGCATAGATTCAATCAATCATTAAAAGAAGTTGTTGAAGAAATGAACAAAGAAAACTGGGATTTAGTATCAGTCAGCGCAGGAGTTCAAATGCGTGATAAAAAAGATTTAGTCGCTATTTCAAAGTCAGGTCAAAGAGTTGATTACATTACAATTGATATTGCTCACGGCCATTGCGACAGAATGAAAATTATGATTGATGCAGTAAAGAAATTTTTACCCAATACAAAAATTATCGCAGGAAATGTAGCCACACCCACAGCAGTCAAAGATTTGGCTAGCTGGGGCGCAAACATAGTTAAAGTTGGAATAGGGCAAGGCTCTCCATGCACAACAAAAGATAAAACTGGGTTCACCATGCCTATGTTCAGTTGCGCCAAGTCTTGCTCAAATGTATACCTCGGTGGTTTTGAAGAAGAGCTTAGCGATAAAATACCGATTATAGCAGATGGAGGAATAAAGTGCAACGGAGATATTGCAAAATCATTGGTTGCAGGAGCAACTATGAGCATGGCTGGAGGTATATTTGCTTCGTGTACGGATAGCCCTGCGGTCAATAGTACAATTAATGGTATTCCTCATAAAGCCTATTTTGGCTCTGCAAGCGCAGAAAATAAAGGTCATAATAATAATATAGAAGGCAAGCTAACCAATGTATGCTCGAATGGAATGACGTACGAACAAAAGCTATGCGAAATAAAACAAGACCTTCAAAGCTCAATCTCCTATGCAGGAGGAGATCACAGAAATAATCTTGACATATTTAAAGAAGTTTTATATCATCAAGTATGAACAGAAACACAAGAAGCCTAACTTTCGATGATGAAGAAAAAATCAATGACTTAATTCTTATAAGTCTAAAAAATAAAGATCAATTCTTCTTGTCCGAACTTTTACCAACAGAAAAAAACGCAGAGGCTATTTTCGCAACAGAAATATTCCCGATCATTTCTGACGGAGATCCTGCGATTGGTATATTCGAGAACGATGATTTGCTAGGAGTCACATTTTGTTCGACTAAGTTAAACCGATTCTATGACTTCAAAGAGGCTTGTGCCATCGGGCTGATGACAATATGCCACCCAGATTTTAGAAACCAAGGTATTGGCTCAGAACTAAGGCTCGAGCTAGGCAGGCAACTTTATAAAATGGGCATCAAGAAGTTTATATTTGAGATCAAATGCGAGAACAAAGCGTCACTATGTAACGCTCAAAAAATCGCAAAACAGCTTAGTAAGGATGCTGATATAAAATACCTTAGATTTGAGGCAAAAGCAGATGATATTCAATGAAATTGTAAATTATTTAACAGGGGATAGTATACCATCCAATGACCAACTCGAACTATTTAGTGAGCTATCTTCTGTTTTTATTGAATTCCCAATAGATAACGAACCCCCAAGTTCAGCGGTTGTGGCTCTTGCCGCCAATTGTGGAGCAGATCTACCAAACGCAATTGCGTCAGGATTAAATTGCATAACTGATGAGCATTTACCCATAAGACAGATTGCAGAGTTTATATCTAATAATCACACAAAAGATATTAACGAATTACTTTCAGAAAATAATGGAAAGAAAATTCCAGGATTCGGACACCCATCAATAAAAGGAGAAGACCCTAGAGTTTTACATTTAAAATGTAAATTTAAACATCTATTCGGAGACCATATGAAATTTTCAGTTTTATTAGAGGAGTCCATGCCTGTACCCATGAACATAGGATGCATCATTGCAAGCTTGTCTCTAGATAATGGCATAGAATCAAAGAATTGTTTATTTCTTCCCCTACTAGGAAGATCTTTTGGCTGGTTAAAGCTATACAATAAAACTAAAAATAAATTCAGCAAAGTTGTTCCTTCATTCGAAAACATAAAAAATGAATCTTAAAAGATACATATCTGCAAAGGATGAAAATCTACTAAAATTTACAGATTTTTCAAGTTCATTAAAATCTAGTTTTAAAACTCTAGACGGTTATGCTTTTGACTTTAATGACTCAATTACCGCAGTAAAACTTTACTACAAAATATATAGCCAAAAAAGAATATTAGATTCTGATTTCTTTAAATGGTTTTGCGACGGAAAACTATATGGACATGTATCAGAATTACTCTCATCCAAGCCCAAACCAAATAAAAATTCAATTCTAGGACTCAATTTCGGCATAAAGTATAACTTAAACACAGAAGAAATCACAAAGTCTTTTTATTTTGGAGACAAAAATTACTCCTCAACAGTAATTCACCAACTTAATAACAATTTATATTCAAAAAGATATTATTATATATACAATAAATTCCTTATAAACATCTTGAACAAATCATTAAGGCTTAATATGCCAAATCATAATGAAGGAATAGAGCTGTCTTTCAGAAAAAATATAGCCCATTGCTCGATATTTCCAAGAATTAATAGAAGCAACTTGGACCTAAATGAATCTAAAAAATATTGTGAGTCACAATTTTTGAAATCCTTATCTCAACATTTTCCTAGAGGGCAAGAACAGGTTTTTAAAATTCATCTAGATACAGAAAATTCGTATCCAGTAACTAAAGGTTATACATCAGGTAATAAGTTTCAAAAAATATATTTTGGATGCTTTGATTGGAGTAAATCATGTTTTTCAGGATAAATCAAAAAAAGACTTGACATATTATCAAATATATTATATAATCATCGGTATGAATCAAAAGAAAGCAAAGCAAATAAGAAAAATTTTAAACTACGATCCGAATAGTTCGGAATCAACACAAAAGCGAGTTTACTCTCGCGCAAAAAAACAATACAATAAATTAAGTCAAGGAGCTAAAATTCTTTTTCTCCAAGAACTTTCAGAAATATATCAACAATCAAATTAATTATGAGTGAAAATCAAACACAAGAAAAGCAATCAGAGTGGCGCAACCGAGAGCTAGGAGCTCTTTGGGTTCGCAGCGGAAAGAATCAAAAGTATCTTTCTGGAAGTATCAAAGTCGAGACAATGCCTGGAGTTACCGAAACGGTAAAGGTCGTTGTTTTCACAAACAAGGGTAGAGAAAAGAACGAAAAGGCTCCTGACTACGTAGTCTACCGCTCCGAAGACAGAGAGCAGACACAAAATGTTACCAAGGCAGTTGACGAAGCAATTCAAGAAACTGCTACAGACAACAACACGGAAGAAGTTCCCGAAGAGTTGTTCTGATTGTATCATTAAATAGTTCTTTAAAATTTATGGGGGTGTTTCGGATTCGACTTTGTTTGGATTAGATCACTGCAAGCCGAAGAGGTGCCAGGCTTCGCTAAAAGGCACAAGCAGAATAAATGCTAAAAACATTAATTCTATAGAGACCTTCTCCCCAGAGGGTCTCGCCCTTGCAGCCTAAAGCTGCAACCTCTCCTCGATTGACGCAGATAAATTGAACGAGGGGTCATCAATCTGCAAAACAGATAAAAGTTTATTTGTTCCACAAACTGCAAATAATTGAAACAAGGAGTTGGATGCCGATATCATAACTCTAAAAAAAATCGGATAAGCTTGTAGAGGTGATTCTGTTGAAGAGCAGAGGACGCGGGTTCAAGTCCCGCCACCTCCACCACTTTAAAAGTTTTAAAAATTCAAAAGGTCATCTTATTTAATTAAGGTTCAACACCTCATTTTTAAGACTTTATTTTTTATGTCAAGACAAAGAAAAATCATACTCAGCAAAATAAGAAAGCTAAAGCAAAAACAGCGAGAAATCTCTAGTGATATTAAAAAACACGAGTATCTACTTAGACGAAGCAAATCTTGATTTCTACGAGAAGCTTGAGTTTTTTCACGATAATTTTGTAAGCAAAATGCTTATGTGTGGAGTTTCTGATAACGGAGCAGACCTCGAAGAAATTCCATTCTCCAAAACCTCTGGGCATCCATATGAATTTTACCAAGCCCTAGTTTTTGTGGCAAAAAGACTTGAAAATAATTTTTCGGCTAGGCTAATAAGCAAAAAAAGATTGGAGCTAGAGTGTCTTTTCTTTGATTTTTCTCCGCCTAACTTTGGTTCTCAAGTGTATATGATACAGAACGTTATGGATTGGACAAGTAAAAGAAATTTCTGCTGTCAGTTTTGGGAGCTTCGAGAGGGTTTATCTATTGATCTTATAAAAAAATTTTGGATATGATATACATACCCAACAACTCGAGAAAAAATAGGAGCGAGCCTTGGAAGCTTTCTTGGTCTGTTAGAAAAAAAGTATCGAAAAAATTCAAAGACACAGAGAAAAAAATAAAAAAACTTTGCATGGCTGGCGAGTGGTATAAAGCAATAAAACTAAAAAGCCTGCTGAGAAGGTGCTGGTGGGGAATTAAAAGATACAAATGAATTTATTCAAGAAAATTTCAAATGTTTTTAAACAAAAGAAAACCCATCAAGACTTGCCGCTACATATACAAATCTCCGATTCTGTGGAGCGGATTATTCAAAAAAGGCAATTAGATTTAGGCAACAAACCAAACGAACTTTCAAAGGAAGAATGGAATAATATTCTTGTTAAAATTCGGTATGCTTTTCAATCTAGAAAAGACATGCTTCCATTTAAATCAAAAGCTAAAAGAATAAGAAGACAAACAAAAATAGATCAAGGCTTTGATCTTTTAAAAAAATATTATAAACAATTATGACAGACGAAGAAGAGCTCGAAGACGAAGATGACGAAGAATACGATATAGTATTCTCTCCAGACGAAGATATGTTACTGTATATAAATGAGGTAACTGACCTAAAAGATTTAGTAGAGACCCAATCAGAGCAAATTTCTCAGTTAGAAGAGCAAATTAAAAATCTCGCAAAGAAATTAAAGTAATTTATGCTTGACATATCGCCCTTAAAATGCGATAATACTTGCATGAAAAAAATATCCTTAAACAAAGATGGTACTCCGCGGAAGACAAGAAACTCTTCCAAAAAAGGCGGTATGACTCTTGTAAGCCTTTCGTTAGAAGAAATTCTCGAGCTTGCTTGCGAAGAATCGACGCAAGTTCCAGTTAGCGAAGAATGGGTAAAAGGCAGACTTTATGCAAACTACCTGCAAAACAAAAGCGCCTCCCAGGATTTTAGCGAGTTACAGTCTGTAGAGGATAAAATTGAATACGCAATCACATCATTTGACAATGAATAATTATTTCGAACACCTTATAGGCCAAGGCAACGTAAAGAAGAAGCTTAACTTCTATATAAAAGCATATAAAGCTACGAGCGTATGCCCATTCCTCAATCTCGTTGGAGCCAAAGGCTTAGGCAAGACTCTTTTTGCTAAAGAGTTTGCAAAGCATCTTCATAATTCAGACGGAAGCAAGAGACCCTTCCTTGAACTCAACTGTTCAACAATCAAAAACAATAGGCAATTCTTTGAACAAATTTTTATTCCGATTATTATGAATAACGAGATAACTATTCTTTTTGATGAGGCTCATGCCCTACCAAAAGACCTAACAATGGCTTTCCTGACTATTTTTAATACAGAGAAGACCAACTCAAAAGAATTCGTATTTGAGGATCAGACGTTTACATTTGATTTCACGAAACAAACATTCATTTTTGCAACAACTGAGAGCGATAAGCTTTTCCCTCCACTTAAGGATAGGCTTACCACTGTAGATTTTGAGCCTTACTCGAAAGATAATCTTGGAGATATTATTAAGCTTAACTGCGAAGGAATTAATTTTTCAGATGAGTCTATAGAAATGCTTTCTACTACAGTCAGAGGAAATGCGAGGAATGCAGTCATGCGCTCGAAAGAAATAATTCTTTACTGTGAGTCAGAAAATCAGAACACTTTTGAAGAAAAAGACTACTTGCAGTTGACAGATCTACTTGGAATTTTACCATTTGGAATAACATGTACGGAAAGGCAAATTCTAGAAATACTATCAAAGAGAGGAAGCTGCAAGCTACAAACTCTTTCTGCAGTAACTGGATTGAGCCCTACTGCTCTCAGGAGAGATCATGAAGTGTATCTTCTTAGAAGAAATTTTATGCAAATCGACGGAGAAAGAAAAATCACAAACAACGGAAAACAATTAATTAAATCAATATCTTAATGAAAAATAAAAAAAGCGTTTATGTAGTAACAAGAAACAAGCGAAGAATCGAAGAAGAAAATTACAGCACCGAAGAAGAAGCACAAAAAAGAGCTGAGCAATTAGTAAAAGTTCTAAAGAAGTGGAAAGACCCAGACCAAAGAAAAGTTGAGGTTGTCCACACAGATAGTCCATCAAGGATAAGATAGTGTTAGACTCAACGCGACAGAAAAATCTCTCTCCTTTCGAAGAGATTGCGAAATCAAAGGGATATTCTCCAGAAAAAGCCCCGAGAAGAAAGTTTAGGAATGTATCTCACATTTTAAAGGGTAAAGGCAAAGAGGGTAAACCCTTAATGCTTAGATTCGATGTTAAAAAAGTCAAAAATAAAAAGAAAAATGACGATTGGCTTTGGATTGAATTCAAGAATGCAAAAGGGGGATCTGGATGGATTCACGGTGACGCACATTTTATAGCCTTCGAGAGGTTTGACGATTTTATCATAGTCAACAGAAAAGAATTAGTTTCTTGGCTTGGAGCAGCTAATAAAATTAGGTATGATCTTCCATTCGTTAGCCTCGCAAAGCTCGCAAAGTACAGGATATACAAAAGGGCTGAAAAAAAAGAAGAAACTTCTCAAGTTAACGTTCAAGACTTAAAAAAGCTAAAATCTTTTCAGCTCTGGAAAAAGAATGCCTGACCCACACTCTCTAGACAAGACATACTTAAAAATGGCCCTTGAGTGGGCGCAACTCTCCAAGGCTAAAAGAAAAAAAGTAGGATGCTTGATTGTAAAAGATGAAATGATTATATCTGATGGATATAATGGCACACCAAGAGGCTTCGATAATCAATGCGAGCATCAAGACCCAAAGCTTTGTTTTACCCATAAGGTAACCAAGCCAGAAGTTCTTCACGCAGAGAGTAATGCTATAACCAAACTCGCCAAGTCAACCCAGTCTAGCGACCTGGCAACGCTATACACAACTGCGTCACCCTGCTTGGAGTGCGCGAAACTAATTATACAAGCTGGAATCAAAAGAGTAATATACGCAGAGTTGTACAAAAATTCTAATGGAATAGACTTGCTAAAAAAAGCAGCGATTGATGTTGAAGAATGTTTAATTTAAATTATCATCACTATATGTTAGAAGGAGTCTTATTCATTGGCATTATTATTCTTTTATTTTATATAAAAGACTTAAAGAATAAAGAAGCTTCTGAAGTCAGAAAGCTTAAAGAAAAAACTTGGAGGCTGGAACTTGCAGTCGAAGAAGAGCGCACGAACAAAGCCGATTCAGAAAATCATGCAAAAATTAGCAGAGAATTTCTTGAAGACGAGCGATTGCATTCCAAGCAGCTTGAGCAACAACTATCTGATACCGAAGAAAAATTAAAACAAGAAACCGAACAACGTAAAAAAGTTTTATCACAAAAGAAAAGCGGTGAAGTTAGATTAGGTCATATCGCAGAGACTCTTGCTCCATTCTTAGATCAGTTTGATTTTGATCCAGAAAATTGTTGCTTCATGGGTAAGCCCATAGATTACGTTTCTTTTGGTGATGATGAGATTACATTTATAGAAGTTAAAAGTGGCAACGCTCAATTAAGCAGTAAGCAAAGACACATAAGAGATTTAGTTAACCAAAAATTAGTATCATGGAAAGAAGTAAGAATCAAATAAAACTCAAATTCAAAAAAATTTTTTCGACAGCAAAGCTCCCTAGCTACACAAAAAAAGGTGACGCGGGAATGGACTTGACTGCAATTTCATTAAAAAAAGAATCGGGTTATTGGGAGTACGGAACGGGACTCGCAATGCAAGTCCCCGAAGGATATGTGGGATTGCTGTTTCCTCGCTCTAGTATATCTAAGACAGATCACTTCCTCAAGAACTCTGTAGGAGTTATTGATTCGGGCTATAGAGGAGAAATTAAAATTAGGATGAGCATTCCCCATCTTGGGGCGCCGTGCTATCACACTGGAGACAGAATAGCTCAATTAGTAATAGTAAAGCTTCCTTGGGTTGAAATCGAAGAGGTAGATGATCTTGAGTCCTCTGATAGAGGCGAAGGAGGATTTGGTAGTACTGGAAATTAATGCTTGACATTAAAGACTATATATAGTATAATAGTCTCATGTTTAATATTACAAGAAAATCAAAAAGTAAAAATATGAAAAACGAAAATCAAAGATATTTTATCGTATACAAGAACGCCGACAGCGAAGTCAAGACATATGAAATCGGAAGACCAGATCTATCTGAATCTTTCGGAAACAAGGGTGAAGTTAGAAACAATATTGGATTTAAAGCATTTTGTTTCGCGCGAAATGAAGTCAGGTCTTTTAGGCACGACAGAATTGTTTCGCTCACTAGGGCATCGTGAATCTAACAATAGTTAATTATGCCGCTAACAAGTTTTGCCCGTGGCTAATTGTAGGGTTTCTCCTCTTCTATAACTTCGGTTATATGAAGATGGAGCCATACATTATCCTAGGGTTAATGTTTTTCATGGAAAGATTTAATTATAAAATCGGATACTCAGTTGCCTACTGCGAGTGCAAAGGAATAGATTTATCCAAAAACCCAGATGAGTCTCTCTGATTATCAGAGAGATCTTTTTCTAAAATGCTCCGAAGAAATCCTTGAGCTTTCTTTGGAGCTTTTATTTGCAGTAAATAAACCAAGAAAGAAAAATAAAAAAAGAATACTTTCAGAAATCAAGGATGTAGAAAGACAAATTGAATTTATAAAAAAAGAACTAATAAATGAGTGAATTAAAAGAATTATGGGATCTATCATGGGCAGACGGACTACTTCTAACATTCATGTTGATGGCCCTCTATACCTACAAAGTGTGGATAGACAATAAATTTAAAAAATAGTGGCGCACGACGAATATAATAGCGGAATGCAATCGGGGTACTCTAGTTCCCTACGCATTCTTAGAGACTTCGACAGAGAAATAGAGTACCCGAAAGAAGAAGATCATAATCAAAAAAGCTGGTGTTATGCTTACGAACAATATAACACACAAAAAGATTTATTATATAAGATATATGAAGCCATAAAAAAAGATATGGACGAATATACTTTTGATGAATAAAACAAAGTGTAACATTATGTGTGCGAACACTTTTATTGCTTCTGTTTTTTGTAAACGGCTGTGCACATAAGCCCAGCCCTCAAGTTTCTGATACTTTTTTTCGTGAAGATCAAAGAGATTGGCTTAAGATCTATGCGGAAGAATTAAAGTCTGCCTTGGCCAACGGAGACAACGATGCATTTTATTTTTTTTGGCCAGAATATATCAAAGAATTAGACAAAAGCAAGCAATCGCCTATCATAATTCGTGTAATTGATAGTCAATGAATTTTAAAATATTTTTTATAAATTTAAAGGATAATCCTGAGCCATGGATAAAAGCTCAGAACGTTTTTTCCCTTCTTCCCGACGGCTTAGAATTAGAACGTATTGATGCTATAGATACTAGAAAAAGTTTATCACCATTAAAAGACTTTGGCTTAAATTTAAATCCCGTAGGGATAACAAACAAGCTTTATTTTTCCGAAAATCCAGGCGCTTCAGGTTGTTACCTAAGCCATTTTTTCGCGTGGCAGCAAGTTATAGAGCAAAAACTTGATTTCGCATTAATTCTTGAAGAGGATGTGGTTTTAAGCGATGTTGTTCAATTTTTGCTTGAAAATCCAGACTTGCAAGAATCAATTGAATTCATGCATCTTGGAAAAAATAATTGGAAAGGGCTTGAGGCTTATGTTGTAAGTTACATGGGGGCAACCAAACTAATTGAATTAACACTTGACAATGCTCCGTTGCTCAAAATTGATCCCTCCAAGCAGTCACATTCTAATTCTTTAGTTTTTTCTGAAAAACCCAACTTTGAAAGAGTTATTCAACAAAACCCTGAATTTGATTGGATGCATAAAAACAATATATCTTCCCCAGTTAATACTTTTGCTATGTACTGCTGTTCAAGTCTTGTTAGTGATTGGTGCAGGCTCAACTATAAACTGAAGCCAATTATAGACTTACATCTAAAACCCCAAAAAGATCGCTTAATAAATTCTGAAAATTTTTATGAAAAAAAAGAAACAAAGATTCAAGAATTATTTAATTCTTGGAGGTTTGAATATTGGAGAAAAAATCCATCAATCACAGTTTGTATTTGCACTTACAATAATTATGAACTACTGGAGAAGGCTTTTATTTCTTGCACGAATCAATTAGGAGATTATGAATATAAGATTCTAATAGTAGATAATACTCCTAAGAAATTACTGAATAATTGTGCAATAAAACAATTAGTAGCAAATTATAACAAAAATTTTTGGGAAGCTAATATTGCTGAAAATCAGTCGATTAATACTAGGTCTGGAGCAGAATACTATCACAAAACCACCAATGGTCTTTCTGGAGCTCGAAACGAGTGTTTGAATTTGTGCAGCACAGACTTAATCTACTTTATAGATGACGATGCAATACTGCAACCCAATTCTGTAACAAACATGGTTTCTAAATTTGTCTCTCCCGATATTGGGGTTGTAGGAGGAAAAGTTACACCAGACTGGGGAGAATTAGATCGCCCTAGTTGGCTCAGTAATGAACAGCTCCACAATCTTTCCATGTGTGATTTTTCTGAAAAAGATTTATTTTTAAATGAATGTGAATTTCCAATATGGTTGGTTGGCACAAACATATGCTTCAGAACAGAATATGCTCGAAAAGCTGGGGGTTTCAACAAATCCTTGGGGCGGAAAGGCGGAACTGACAGCTTATTGAGCGGTGAAGAAGATGATCTTGCTAAAAAAATCAGAAAAAATTATTTCTCAATGTACACCCCAAACTCTGAAGTATTTCATTTTGTCCAAGAGTCCAGATTAAATCAAGGTTGGTTTATCAAAAGAAATGTGTGGCAGGCAGTTTCAAACATGATTGCAGGCGAAATGCAATTGAGCGAAAATAGCAATATGCATTGGTTTATAAAAGAAAATATGCATTTAATATTTGAAGAGTCAAAGTCTGAAGTTGATTTTGACTTAAAATGTAAAATTGTCGCATACTTAACTTATCTACTTCTCAACGGAGATATATGATACAAAAGTATACATCCATATCGTTTAAGGCACATAATGGCTTATAACTCAATATCTTTTGGTACTAGTTGTATGGGCAGACTCAACCATTTGAGTCAAACTTATATGCAAAATATAGAAACCGCATTAAGCGTAGATCGTAATTCAAAATTCGTTTTGTTAAATTATAATTCTCAAGATGGAATGCATGAGTGGGTGCAAGAGAATTTATCCAACCACATTCAAAAAGGGACGCTTAAGTATTTGCACACATCTACCCCACAAGAATTTTCACAGGCTCATACCAAAAACATAACAAGCAAGCATGCAGATGCGGATATTGTCTGCCTACTAGATGCGGATCATTTTTTAACCAAGCGCTACGTTCAGCGAAATTTACTTTTTTTTAACCAAGAGCCCGACTCACACAAAATATCTAGACCAAAGGCAGAAGGAGGAAAAGGAGGAAGAATGGCTTTTGAAAAAAAAGATTTCCTAGAAATCGGTGGATTTGATGAACGAATGAAGGGTTGGGGGCACGAAGATTCAGATTTTTATTACAGATTTACGCATTATTTTGATAATATATTGGAAATCGCACCCGATATAAAAGACGAATCAATTATACAACATGACGACGAGTCTAGAAACTCAAATTCAAAATTAATTGCAGTCCCACCAATTAATTCTAAAAAAGATTTTGAAAATTTTAGCGCAGCTCTGGGATTTCACAAAAAGAAAGCGAAAGCATTGGGCATTGATTTTGAGGACTATTTCAAACTTCATGGTTCACGGATTATAAACAGAGAGCTTACCAGAAAAATTAAAAATCAATTCCAAGAAACTAATGACATTTCATTAATGATATCAAACAAAAACCTAGACTGGGGCGAGCTTTCGTGAAAGAAAATTTAATTTTCAGCTCAATTGGAGATGCCGCCCAACTGCCAAACTGGATTGGGTCAGATCAAAATTATGATATCTGGGCAACCTATTATGGTGACGATGAAAACAAATACAATCACTACAAGCAGTATACTCAATTCATAAAAAAGTCCAAGGGTTCTAAGTTTCAGAATTTTAATCTCATATGGAAAGAGTTCCATTCAGAGTTAAATGAATATGAAAGATTTTTTATTTTAGACGATGATATAATTTTTGATTCTTATAAAGATATTAATAAAATGTTTAATTTCGCAAGAGATCAATCAACTTGGATTTGTGGACCAACATTTAAGCCTTTCGGAAAAATTTCTCATGCTTTAACTCAAACAGATGAGAGTGCGTCTTTTAGATATGTCAATTTTGTGGAGATAAATACCTCTCTATTTTCTAACTTTGCTATAAACAAATTTATGAAACACTACGACGATTCTCTTATTGGCTGGGGTTTAGATTTTTATTACATTCAAATATTGGGTCACGCTGCCAAAAATAGATATGCTCTTTTTGATGAAGTTTCAGTGATAAATCCATTACCCCAAAAAACTTTAGATTTATGCAAACTGAATAATATAGACTATTTATCGAAATACTTTATGAGCGACGAAAAAAGAGCTGAACTTCAAGACTTCCTTGAAGAACCAACAGAGATAAGCGGGAGGGAGCTTATGAACATAGAGGGAGCTGAATATAGAAGCGTCACATGGAAAAATTTTTGCGAGAAGAATAGAATGCGCGCCCGTTTTCAATTAAAAAATTGGGAAATCATTAAAAAAAGAAAAAAAAATTTGATAACCAGAATGCTCGGTAATGACTTGAGCGGGCTTCATGGAGAAGAGCAAACCTTGCGAAATCTAGAGTTCACTCTTAAGGAAGAACCAGACTTTGATAACACAGATAAGCTTTTCATTTTAAACAGAATTGTTTGCGATGATAAAAAACAAAAAATTATTAACATACTAGAAGCATATCAAGCAAACTACACAGAAATTCCGTTTTGCAGGGAAGCTTTTAAACAGCTTCCTAAGATTAGTTCAGAACTGACATGGGAATACTTTCAGGAATTACATTGGAGAGATACTGATAAAGGTTTAAGGCTTTCCGAAAAACAAATTAAAGAACGATATGGTTTTATAATTCAACAGTTGTTTCAACATAATTTATATTTAGTTAATAACAATTCTTGCAGAAATTTTGCGATACAATACGGCAAAGCAAATAATTATGATTGGACTTTTCCGCTTGATTCTAATAGTTTTTTAACTGAAAAATTATTTAATGAAATAGTAAATAACATCACCTCAAACTTAGATTATATTGCCATTCCGCAGAAGAGGCTTAAAGACGGAGATCTTCCAAATCAAATTGTACTTTGCAAGGGATTCGAAACATTGTTGGAATATTTACCAACTCAAGAGCCCCAGTTAGCATTTAAACATACTTCAAATATTACCTTTAATGAATCCATTCCATACGGATTGGCTCCGAAAGCAGAGCTTCTTACCGCTCTTAATATTCAAGGTAAATGGAATAATTGGCAAGAATATACTAGGCTAGGAATAAAACCAAGAAATTTTCCAAAAGCACAAATAGAAACTCTTTCTGCTATACTTCGACTCAATCCTTACTGTGATGAGAATAAAATTGAAGAAAACTGGATTTCTAGATGGAAAGGCATATATCTTTTATCTAAACAGTTGAGCGAGTTTTAGCTATTTATTTTTTTATAAATTTTATTTTTTTCCGAATCAGACAGATGGTCATATTTAAGACCAGCCTCTAGCTTGCATGTCATTTTTCTCCTAATTACGAACATATCTTTCGATTTAGACATACATTCTCGATACAAAAAATCGAGCACGACTTTGCGCATATCTTCTTTTGGCATGAAACTACTTACACTATTTTCAGAAAAATATAGCCAACATAGAAGCGATTCCTAACAATAAAATTATTTGTTTTGTTGTAACGTGATGAATCATATACATATAATTACATTTATCCGAAAAAAAATAGAATTTTATTCTTTACAAACCTCAATATTTATGATACCATATATACTTATGCAAAAATATGAACTAGATATATCTCAAGAAGAGCTTTCTCAGGTGTACATAAAGGCTTGGGTATTAATGTGGTGCGAAAAGTATCACCCCGAAGCCTTTGTTGAGGCAGAAAAATTCGTAAAACAACACTTAAATGAAATATAATATACTACTATCTATAATTCTACTAGCTGGCTGCAACTCAAGCAAGCTTCAAGAAGCTACCTTACCTGAAGCCCCTCCGCCTCCTCCCAAAGTGGATTTTATACCTCCCGCACCGAGTTTCGAGCCCGACCTAGACTTGTTCGCAATGAAATATAAAGAGATTCAGATCAACAGGCTTCCTCATCCATTCAATTTGAATGGCTCTATGCCTTATGCTATTTGGGTTGACGGAAAAAAACTTAAACTAAGCCCCAAGGAAACTCGGAATTTGGCAGAAACTCTCAATCTAAAATTTGAGCAGCCCGAAGATACCGCCGAAATTCATAGCGGAGAAGGCTGGCTGTTCCCTAAGCAAATAAGGAATCAAGAAGAAATCGTGGCGCCCTTCGAAAAAGAAGAAGAGATTTTTATAGACAACTAATGAGCGAAGTGACAACAATTGACGGGAATCTTTTAGATTTTCCCCCATATTGCAAAGACGATCCCGATAAATATACAGGCATTAATGCCATTGCACATTCATGTAATACCCGAAACATTATGGGAGGAGGAATTGCGAAGCAAATAAAGAATCGTTACCCTCAAGCATATGAGGCAGACACAAAGGCTTTTAATACTGAATACGATAAAGATGGTCAGTATGTTCATTGGCTAGGCAAGTTTTCTAAAGCCGAAATAAACTCTAAATTTTTACCCAACGACAAAGGTTATATATATAATATGTACACCCAAGCAAGTATTGGAGATGGCTCAAGACAAGTTCATTATGAAAAGTTTTGGCAAGCACTAAAAAGAGTTGAGCAAGACCTTTACGAAATGAATGTGGCAAAGCATGAATACGATGGTTCCGCTCCACCTGTTCTTGGCTTGCCTTATGGCATCTCTTGTGGTCTTGCGGGAGGTAATTGGGGTATAATAAAAGCTATGATTGAAGATATTTTTTCTGATTCACCAATACAATGTTATATAGTTAAGTTTGAATTTTCCTAATTGCCACCTTAGCTCAGATGGTAGAGCACCTCACTTGTAATGAGGATGTCGTCAGTTCGATCCTGACAGGTGGCTCCATTTTTTAATTATAAATAAAAATGTATATAGTTCATTCCTACTGTGATTGCGGATAAAATTACACCCACCATCAACTTACAAATTCTGAAACATTGACTATCGTTTAGCATGATTAGTATAACGAATCAAACAACAAAAAAGATCACATAAATTGTGTATCATATAGTATGAGCTTATATAATCTTCCGATTAATAAAAAGTCCCCAAAAATAGTAAACGCAATAGTCGAAATACCAAGGGGCAAAAGCACCAAATACGAATACGATCCAGAGCTAGAAGTTTTTAGATACGATAGAAGCCTAACCTCCGCAATGTCATATCCGTGTAGCTATGGTTATATTCCAAGCACCCTAGGAGATGATGGAGATGCTCTTGATTTTTTAATATACAACGCCACCCCAATAGATCGGGGAACTTTAGTTGAGTGCAAGGTTATTGCAGTTTTAGATATGGAAGACGATGGAGACAAAGACTATAAAATATTAGGGGTTCCAACATCTCATGTTCGGAGACATTATAATCTAAAAAGCATAGACCCAATGTTTCTAAAAATCGCTTCAAACTTTTTTAAGCATTACAAAGAATTAAATAATAAAGATGTAAAAGTATTTGATTGGCACGAAAAAGAAACGGCTTACAAAATAATCGAAGAGGGAGTCGCCAGTTTTTCTAAAAAGTAATTTTTTTCTTGACATATCAGGTTTATTAGTATATAATTTAGCTTCATTTGGAGCATTCCGTTTCAAGTTTAATTTTAATCATATACATGAAAACAAAATATAATAAAACCGTAGCGGTCGATTGCGGTAAAAATGAATCGACAATTTTTGATGGAGAGACAACTAAAACTATCTCCCATATGGCAGTATTAAATCTCTCAAAAGACTTAAATACAGGAGACAGAGTTATAATAGAAGCGGCACATGGAGCCAGCCCAAGAACCATTAAGTCTCTTGCTCAACCATTCACAGAAGCAGAATTAAAATTTCTATATAAAAGCCTTGAAGACAAAGGTATATCTTTAGATCTTTTTCCTCAAAAATCTACGCCAAGAGCACAAAGATATTCTGGTCTTGAAAAATCAGACGAAAATGATCCTCAAGCGATATATAAATTGATTCAGGATTTTCCTAGGACTTCACTTATGAAACCTAAAAATTCATTTGAACCTGACCTCGTCAGACAAGAAGGTTGGAAAATGAAAGATCAAATGAATACGATTCTTAATTTTGCTCGCAGATATAAATATATGCACGAAAATGATGAAAACTCAAGATGGATACGAGAAAATATAGAACTTATTTGCTCTAAGTTATCAGAAAATGCTAAATCCGTATTTGGCTTGACAGATGAATCTAGATACAAAAGAAAAAATACTAAATTAGGCGTAAGTGCTGGAGATATCAATTTTAATAGCACCAATTTTCGCATCACTCAAATTTATTCAGTTTTAGCGTGTCTTCAAGGAGAAATTCAAGATAGCGAAGGAGAAGTATCTATTTTGGCGAATGCTGTTTTGAGAGAATCAACAGGCGAATGTGCAGGGTGGGGTTTCGCAAAAAGGCACTTATTGTGCATGACTCCATTTCATATGAGAGGTGGAGTAGCAAGAAGCAACCTTTTTCATCATGGAGCAAAAAATTGGATTAAAAAACAAGCTAAATTAGAAGGCTTTGATTTGTCCAAGAAATATCGTGGAGATTTTTCTGACGCAGAAGATGCAGTATTTATAAAATATATGCGGATATATAGCAAGTCTATTAAAGAGTTGTTTATTGCGTTTAAAGAAATTATAAATTCTTAATTTTATATTCATACAAACCCTCAAGGTTTAAATGCTCATTTTGTTTCAAACAAATTTCAAAGGCTCACCTTGAGGGTTTTCACTTTTAAAACACATTCAAAGTTCAAAACGTTATTATATTAAATTATAGTTTATCTCGTCATTTTGTTTGTGTTTACATTTTAAAATACTCAGGCAGTTCACACAGTCATTGCTTTGACTAGCAGTTTACACTCTAATTGTCTGAGTATTTTCTATTTGAAAAACAATAAATAATATCATAAAATAATACGTGAGACCATGGAAAGATTGCAATACATTAGGAAAGTGCATGATTATCTGCTCTATAATAAATGTATTTGTTGCGATCAAACTATCTTTGATTCCAAGCAGTTTAGCTATCTTTAGTGCAGTTATGGCAGCCTATTGCGGACTCATGACGTTTTCCGAGAAATGCACACGGCAAGATTAATTAGCTTGACAAACGTTTTTTAATTTAGTATAATAGACCCATGCAAACATTAGGATTGACCTGTATCAGCGAAGAGCTAAAACTCAAAGACAAGAAAAAATACTCTTTTCAAACCATGACAAGAAAAAGGTTTAATGACCTTTGCGACAAAGAAAACAGAGATGAAGCAGTTAAACAACTATCAGAAAGGATCGAGCATAACATTAGGGTTACTCAGTATATTTTGCGTCACTGCTCTGTACGAAGCATTACTCATTATCGCCTTAGCTCCGCTCTATTTCCTCTTATAACTGATGCAACTCTTGAACTTAATCTCGAGTGCCTTCCGAATTACGCGACAATAAAAAGCGAGCTAAGATTTATTGGCTTGATCGCAATGTCCCTAAGAATTTCAATGAGCATTCATCCCGATCAGTTCAATGTTCTAGCTTCCCTAAATCAAGACGCAGTAGACAAGACCATCAGGGAATTAAATTTTCAATCACAAATAATGGACATGATAGGTCTTTCTCAAGATCATACTGCACCAATGAATATACATATCAACGGAACTCCTCCCGAAATAAAATCAAATAATGATCCCGATTCTATTAATAATATGCGTATCAAAGAAATGGCAGATAGATTCTACAACAATCTCATGCGTTGCGATGAAGGTGTCTTTAACCGACTAACTATCGAGAATGAAGACAAAGGCTTTTGGAATGTAGATAATTGCATTAAATTTAGCGAATACTTATTTCACAAATACGACTATAATCTTCCTGTGTGCTACGACAACCTACATGATTTTTGCAATCCTTCTGAAAAAATAGGAACTGCATTCCAAGCAGAGCGTTGTGCATACACATGGGTAAATCAAGATGCAGGGGAAACCAATGAGTTTGAGGGCAACCATTTTCTTGCCCCTATTTTTCATTGGTCAGAAGGTAGACCCGACAAGCCAAGAGCACACGCAGACTATTTCGCATTAGGTAATTTCCCACCCCATATAGCCATTGACCCCGAGCGACCCGCTAAGTGGGAGTGCGAAGTAAAAGCAAAAGATTGTGCAATTCAAATTTTACGCAATTCAATAAATATTTCTAATAAATAATGACAAAAAAAAGAAAAGCCAATCCAAAGCCTACCCCAAAACCTTCTTCCGAAAACGGCAAGGGAGATTCTCCAAGAAATATCTCTGATAAATTTAAAAAAAATTACGAACAAATAAATTGGAAAAAGAAATAACAGACAATGATAGCTACAAAAAAGGCTACGCAGATGCAGAAATAAAATTTAGCAAAATGATTTTAAAAATAAAAACAGAGTCATACGACAAAGGCTACAAAGATGGAGCGAATCAAAAAGATAATAAACCTTGCCTTTGTGGATTTTGGGGACAAAAAAATGAAAATATTAATTACTAATTATAATAAAACTTATAGCGTTGAATCTGATGAAGATGTAGATGCAGAAGGTTTAGCGGATATGTTTAAGGGCTTGATGGTGAGCATGGGATTTCATCCTCAAAATGTAGATGAATTATTTAATACAGAATATGAATGGTTTCCCGAAGAGGAATTAAAAACTGAAATTGACCCAGAAGTAGTAAAAAAAGGATTAGAAGATTTTTCAAATAGTATTGTAAATAAATGGCATAAGGAGTGTCGAGAAGGCGAATGATTAATTGGATTAAAATTTCAGACGAAATCCCCGAAGGGGGAAAGAGATTGCTTTACTTCTTTGAAGGCACAGGAGTATGGACAGGCTTTTACTATGGTAGAGACGAAGACTATCCCGATTCAAATGACCATGTATTCGGTAGCAACGCAGGCTTTTTAACAGGCGATGTGACTCATTGGTGTTACATTGATTACCCCGAAGGTGAAGATGCAGAGTGGAGAGTTGACGCAGATAGAGAATTTTTCGAAGAAACTAAACTTCAAATAAACAAAATAAAAGAGCCAATATCCCTAAATAGTAAACCTATAGCTGATGTATATTACCCCCCTATATCATGGACAGACCCCGATTTATCAGAAGAAGAATGAAAACATTACATAATACTAAAAATTGCAATTACAGAAGATTCTTGCACAAGAAATTAAAGCACGGCAAAATAAGTGGCAAGTTTTATAAGTTTCTCTGCAGAAACTTTCCTTATCGAATCAACGCAAGAGAGGTAACAATTTGTGTCGGAATGGTGCTTGATGGCAGAATGACCGAAAATAAAGCTATTACTACCCTGCAAGGAGCAAGTACTGAACTTAGGCGACAAAAAGAGTTGATGCAATCAAATATAGAGTGCAGAAAAAAAATAGGGTGGAAGCAAATAAATTAAATGAAAGAAAAAATTAATTTAATAAAAGAATTATTTGGAGCAATCGGAGTATTTTTTATCTTGACTTGCTTGCAAATATGGTATATAATAACAGGAAATGAATAAACTACTATATAATATGTTGAAAACCTCTGCACAAGCAGACATGGACAAAGCAAAATTAAGCCTTCACCTACTCGGAGAAAAAGCGGTAGGAATAGGAGATCACTCTACGGATGATTTTTATAAAAACGCAAAAGAAGCACTATGCTTACTTGACGATGCGAGAGGCAGATTGGAAGTTCTTGAAGATTTTTCGAAATATATTACCCATGCTTAACTTGCTTGACATTAGAGAGGGAGTCACCTTTGGAGGAATGAAAGACTTTGATGTTTCAAATATAGTAAAAGATATACTATGGAAGAAAAATGCAGAATCAGTAATTTTAAAAGTAAAAAAAGATCTTGACGATTGTCATGTCTACATAGAAATAAAAGAAATAAATAAATGAATAAAATATACAAAAATTGGTTTATACATAATGTTTTCGGGCATTCAATCTCTGAATTATTGTATTGGGTTATAGTACCTTTTAGTAGCACACTTGCAAGCAGAGCATCTATTTGGTTTCACGATACAACTTGCCCAAGCACGCTTCACAACGATGAAGGCAAGGTTTCTTACAATAAAAGATGAAGACTTATCAAGTACCATGCATCTGGCAGGTTTATACTTGGGCAAATGTAGAGGCAGATTCTTTCGATGATGCAGTAGAAAAAGCCAAAGGAGATTTGAAGTATTCAATCATTGACTCAAATAATAGCAACTATGTTCAAGGCAGTTTTGAAATGGACTACGAAATAATCGAATACGAAAAGGAAAAAGAATGCAACAAATAAACAACGAACCATTAGAAAAATATATCTTAATAGATTCAACGCTCAGACCAAGTTATGCTAAGGTTAGGTCAGCGAAACTCACAAAGCAAGAAGCTCTACTAAAAAATTTCGCTTATAGAATGAATCGAAGCAAATATAGGTATGTGAGAGTGTCGGAATGGCAATAATTTAATTTTAAAATTTTTTTTGTTTTTCTAAAATTAGCTTGACAACCCCTAAAAAATATGTTATCATTGTGGTATGACAGATAGATTTGAACTCGAAGAAGCGATCACAGATATATTCACTTCCAATGAAGAACTTGAGACTCTCATGTACAGAATCGGAGACTCTCCTGTTTCTCCAACAGAAGATGAGATACTAAATATGCTCATTGGAATTATAGAACTAAATAAAGTTAGATACGAAAAGGTATGGAACACTTTTGAGTCTCTTGTAGCCAACGGAACTATATCAAATAAGGGAGTAGAAATGCCTCCATACGATGATGGAACTATGAAAATGGAAGCTGAAAATAATGCCACTTAAAGGAAAAATAGAACCAATCAAATATCATGGCTTTAAAGATTTTTGCGATAAGCATGGAGTTGAATTATATTATAAAGAATCGCAAATAAAAAAGCGTTTATCTTATCAGTTTTGGAAACCAATCGTGCAACAATATAAGCATTTAACTTTCACAGAAAAAAGAAAAATGTTGGGCGAAATATGGAATTCTATGGACAACAGAAGTTTCTTTGGAAGCCAAACTCAATCAGCATTTGATGCAGAATCTTTAGCTTTTTGCATAAAAGAATTAGATGACTGATGTAGAAAGTAGAAGCAAAAAATATGTATCGTTTCATATGTTTGAAACATTTAAACCTATATTTAATAATAACATAATGGTTCAAGGTTTATGGCACGAAGCAAGTGGAGACATAAGGTACGAAGCAATACTTGCAGAAGACGAAAACGGAGATCAACTAAGTTACCTATTCCCGATCTTCGATCCCGATTCAAGTGAGTTTGACGATTATATCCCTCCTGTTTAATTTTTTTCTTGACAAATAAGAAAATCTATGATATGATAGAAGGCATGGAAGAAATAAAGCATCAACTCAAGCTCGACATACTTAAAGTATTAGAGCAGATACAAGATTCTCAATTAAATATAAAAAGCGAATCTGCAAGAGAGTGGCTTGCAAATAAATTGCTCGCAGGAATAACTAAATGATTAGCAAAGATCAAATAATTTTTAGTAGATTAAAAGCCATAGATTTAATGGTTTCTAATTATATAACAGATGATACCTCACTTTCAAAAGTAAATGAAATTTATGATAGGCACAAATTAGTAATGAAGCAAGTATCATTTTGGGAAAAGCAAAATAATCAAGATAGAATCGTATATGATCTTAGTGAATTTGGCGATTGGCTTTTTGACTTCTTGGGATTAGAAAATGAAGATTTAAATAAGGAAATATAATATATGAATAGTAAAGATTTAATATACGCAAGTGAAGTAGAAGAATTTTTTTGGGCTGAAGATGATATTTCAGTTCCCGAAGGAACTCCTGTTGGATTTGAAAAAAATAACGGAGCAAATATAGATTTAATTTTGTTTGACGACATTTATTGGAGCGACAGAAATTTGTAGATTTTTGATGTGTAATAGTATATATGTTATTATCAAGATTATTTAAGAACAACTCATACAAAATAATATTCAATAAGATATATGCTTACTACCTAAAAAAAACTCATACAAATCAAGAAATACGAAACTACGACAATAGGTTCTATACTGCATACCAAGAAATATGTAAAATAAAACCCACCGAAAGCAATCAAAAAATTATAGTCAAAGTTTCGGAAAGCACAGACAAAGAAGATATATTTGACAACATAAAAATAACTCTTAATTGCGATGGTGAAAATTTTGCTTGTGATTTTGTACCTTGGAAAGAAGTTCTTGGTTGCGAATTAGAAAAAGAAAACTGCACAACCTCAGAAGCATTAGCCCATGTTTTTTGGGAGATGACATTTTATGGATTTAGTGCGAAACAAATAGAAGATCAATCCAAAAAAATGCAACAACAAATAAAAGATATTGAAGAAGGAAAAGAAGAGTTAATAGAAATAAAAGATATGAAAAAATTTTTAGACGAATTAGACGATGGAAAACAATAGATTATATGAATTCAGAATAGAATATACAAGCGAAAATTCAGTAGGACACAACTATCATTATTATTTAGCACATAATGCAGAAGAAGCATTAGGATACCAAACAGAAATGATGGATCACAAGCATTGGGACATTCAACTTCTGAGGTTAGAAAGAAAGTGTCCATACTCAAATAAATGGATAGATGAAAGTGATATTCTTCTTGAAAATTCTCACGCATAATACATTATAAAATGTAGTGAGCGAAATAAGTGAACAAATAATAGAACATATATATCACGAAAGAGGCAAGACCGAATCTAACTGCAAAGAAAAAAATATGCAGTTATGGCAGAATGGTTACAACAAAGGCTTTTCAGACGCACAGGAAATTCTCTCAAGAAAGTTTGAAAAAATTATTTTGGAATTGCCTAACAGAGAACAAGTTACGCACGATCTGAAAAAAAAGTCTTGACACACCTTAAGCATTGTGCCATACTTTAGGCATGATATTAAAAGACGCACAAACACTTGCTTTGCTCCACATGGAAGAACATGACCTATGGAATTGGAATTTTGAATTTGAAGACTGCAAGGCGACTCTTGGAAGATGCCATTATAAGGAAGAAAAAATTACATTATCCAAATGGTATGCAGAACTCAATAAAGAATCCGAAGTGGAAGATACTATATTACATGAAATTGCTCATGCACTTGCGTGGACTCACAATAAATTCACAGGACATGGGAAGATATGGAAAGATTGGGCAACTAAAATTGGAGCAACTCCAAAGGCTTGCAGTAAGAGTAATTTAATCAACCCCGAAAAACATTACAAGTACGAGCAGACTTGTTGTGGAGTTACATACAAAAGACATAGACTACGCAAAAGAGCGACATACTACTGCCCTAATTGCAACCAAAAATTATTTAAGTAAAATGAGCGGAGAAGCACATACTGCATTTTTTAGAAGGACTAATAAAACAAAAGAGTCCAATAGTCAATTATGTAAAATTTTTGAGAGAATTATCTTGGCATCACCTGTCAAGAAGCACATGAAATTTTACCCCGATCATGTTGGGCAAGTTCATCTTTATGAAAAAGGTGGAGAAAATGTACCTAAATGGATGGAAAAAGATTTGCGATTCGATGGAACTTTCGAGTTGATGATCTCAGCTTATGAGTCTTGGTATGAAGATGCAGACCTCTACGAAGGCGAAAGAGAGGATAGTTTCCTTTCTCTTGCAAAGAAATTCGCAGACCTCTACTCCCTAAACTACTACGAAGGTGGAGTTTATGAGTTAGAAGACGAATTAGAAAAAAAAGGCTTGACAGAATCGAAAAAGTAGTCTATTGTTATAAACATGAACACGGCACAAGCATTTTTAGATAGCATCAACCAATCAATCGCCAACGCAGAGAAACAAGCGAACTCTGTTCCTCGCATGGGCATGAATGTCTATCTTGACAAGTCAACGATGGTGATGCAACAATTCACAGACCCTAACTCATTCAAACACGCACAGAAGATTACTGCTCGCAAGGGTCAGTCAAGCACTCTTCGCAATGTCTTGGATGGCAATGGAAGTCTGCAAGCGAAAAAAATTTAAAAAAAGACTTGACAACCAAACATAGGTGTGGTATAATTAAGTCATTGTTAAACGGAAAAGTGTAAATTAAATTGAAAAATGATAATTGATAAAAACAAAAAAACTATTGTGCAATCGCACGATTTTAAATCAGTAAACTGCACGATTGATGCAGAGGATATGCGTTATGTTGCTTCGCTTTTGCGAAACAATTATTCCAACACTCAACTCGCAGTCATTCGTGAAATTAGTGCCAACGCATTAGATGCGAACATAGAAGCAAACTCAAAGCGTAGGATAGAAGTGACTCTGCCTACGAGCATGAATAATGTTTTCGCAGTTCGTGATTTTGGCGGTGGATTGAGCCAAGAAGATGTATTCGGATTATACTCTAAGTATGGCAAGTCCACCAAGAGAGAATCGAACAATTATATTGGTGCATTTGGAATTGGCAAGTTTGCTCCTCTTTCCTATGGAGACAACTTTACTTGCGTTTCCTATCATGGTGGAAAGAAGATTGCATACAATATTTTTGTCAATGAAGATGACGATACTAAAATTGTTGAGCTTAACGAAGAGTCAAGCTCCGAACCAACAGGTTTGAGCATAGAGGTTGCAATTTCGGGCGAGGACATATCATCTTTTAGAGAAAAGGCTAAAGAGTTTTTCGAGTTCTTTTCCAAAGAAGAAATGCCTAAGTTTATTGGGGCAGAAGATAATTTTATCAAAAATCGAGAGAAAATTCTCGAAAGCGAAAGTGATAAATGGTTTCTGTTATCCGAACAGGATCAGTACCATTACAATAGTCATTCTCATGTAGTCATGGGCAGAGTTGCGTACCCGATTGACAGAAGTTCAGTCCAAGTTGACAATTATTGTGATGATCCCGATAAGGTTTCAATCATACAGAACCTACTTAGTCAAAACAATTTTTATCTTCGATTACCATTGGGTGCAGTCAAACTGCATCATAGCAGAGAGTCGTTAGAGTACAACAAGTCTACCCAAAAGGTTGTTGTTGAAGCGTTGTCCGATGCTTGCGATGAGATACAAGAAATCGCAAAGAATAAATTATCAGATTCGGCTTGCCTATGGGAAGCAAAAAGAAACTATGCGAAGATTATAAACGCAATGCCGTATCATATTCGTAGCATATTCGATAACGCATTTGAATGGAATGGGGTAAAAATTAATTCATTTTCCTTTAACAGACCTTATGGATTACAGGACGATCTTGTTCTTACGCATACTTGGAGAGAAAATGATTCCGCATCAAGAAATGGATTCAAGTGCAGATCGCAAAAGCAAACAAGAGTTAATTGCGAAGATAATTCTATATTCCTAATTCAAGATATAGACTCGTCTCATGGCAATTCTCTTCGGGCGAGAACTCTTTTCAATGAAGATGAAGAATTGCAGAATGTTTACTTTATTCACCCTGTCACTAAATCGGGCGAGAATCATATATGGAATGAGTGGGAATTCTCTAAAATTTCTAAAGATTATATCAAGTATACTTCTAATGTCGAAAAAGAGAAAGTTAATCGCAAAGGAGTAAAGCGTGGAAGCAGAGCATCTATTCCGCTTTTTATTATGCGAAAAAAATTCGATGGTTATCACAGAACCAATCAATCTTATTGGAAGAATGTTACTGATCCTCTTTTTGATGCAGATGACGCATCATCAATCGAGGGTTGCATTGACGACAAAGTAATTTACATTCCCATCAAGAACTACAAGATTTGTGGTAGACACAATGCAGATTATGAATTAGATTGGGCATACAAAGTTGTGAACAACATTCGTCAATCGGGCGAACAAACAGGCTACAAAATGCCCAAGAAGTATTCTAAACTTCGTTTGTACGGAGTAAGGCAAGGTGATGTCAAAAAATTGGATTCGGATATATGGATTAACTTTGAAGATTTTTATATTCAATTCGCTAAAGAGTTAGTTGAAAAACATCCCAAGCTATCAAACAAGATACTTGCTTGTACAGATTTTGACTCATATTCCTTTAGGCAAAATGAAGAATTTAGACAGATGAGTGGATTGCTCGAAAACAAAAGTTTCAAGCCTTCACCTCATATTGGATCGAATCACATTATCTCTCGCACAAGTGCCATTGCTACTCAGCTTGACGATAATACCTCAAATTCTTTCTTGAGACAAGCAGTTAATTTGCTAAAGAAGCAAGACAAGGCATGGGTAAACGAAAACATGAAAGCGTCATTTGATAGACCATCTTTCGAGAAAGATATAAAAATTATTTCGGAAGATTATCCATTGCTTATGAACATTCCTGTTTATTCTTATGGAAGAATGCAAGACGGCAATCTCGACAAGAACATAATTGGATATATTAAAATGTGCGATCAACTCGCAAACAATGAAATTGCAGTAAAAAAAACTGCTTGACAAACTAATAAAAATTAAGTATACTATATAATATGAAGAAAGTACCATACACACTAAGCGAAAGTTCTCTAACGATATTTTGGGATGGCAAGCCATACACTCTTAGGAGTGACCATCCTAACTTCGTTCTTGCTCGTCAAGCTATTTTTGACGCAAGGTACGAAGACCTTGGCGATTTAATCGACATTAAGAAGTCGGTTGAAAACTTTATCGAAGGAGATATTGAGGTCAAAGACGAATTGGTCTATTACAAGGGTCATAGGTTGCATGGAGTCGTTGTAGACAAGCTATTGGAGATGCTACGAATGGGAATGAGAGACTCTGCACCATTGGTGAATTTCATCTCAAGGCTACAATCGAATCCATCTGCAAATTCAGTAAATGAATTGTATAGCTTTTTAAGCTACAAGTCTTTACCTACGACTCCCGAAGGAAAGGTTCTTGGTTACAAGGGTGTTCAGTCGGACTATTGGTCAAACACAGGCAACGCAGATACTATCGTTGTCAAAGGAGAGACTAATGCTCGTCACCAAATTTACAACGGAGTTGGAGAAACCATTGAAATTGCTCGTAGATGCGTGGATGACAATAGTAGTCACCATTGCTCTTACGGACTCCATATCGGTTCTTACGATTATGCAGACTCTTGGGCGGGAAGCGATGGCAAACTTCTTATTGTCGAATTTGACCCCGAAGATGCAGTCTCTGTTCCTACGGATTGTGATTTTCAAAAACTAAGGGTTTGCAAGTACAAGGTAGTGGCAGATATTACCGATACTCGCAAAGAGATTGATAAGCCTGTCTACGAGGCTAATAAGCCTATTTATGGATCGGATTCGGATGAAGACGATCATTATGACGATTACAATGATTCGGATGACCAAGATTGGGATGACGAGCAGAACGAGAATATCTTAGCTATAAGAAATTATGTAGAGAATAAGCATGAGGTTGGAGAATCCCCAACGCTCAAGCAGATTCAAAGCAGAATGAAAGGCTCGGAACTGACTTGCGGAGAAATCCTTGACATTGTATCTGACTTAGGATATTATGTGGCAGAAGACTACGGAACTCCAAGGTCAATGTGGAGAGTGCAACAAGAATTTTAATCGAAAGAAAAATTTATTATGAATAACACAAACACAAATGTGCTTTTGCTCGATCATATTAGTCAAGCAAATGAAGCCCAAGTAGACTCTGTTTGGGCAATCCTAAAGTATAAAGAAATCGGAATCTACCGCAAGATTGCTTGTATATGCGAAGTTTTAAACCTTGACTTTCAAGAGGTGTTGGATCAATTACCTCAAGACGAAGAGGGCAGAATTTTGGACTATAAGACTCGCCACATGATTCACGATTCTCTTATCGGAGTTTCTTGAGTGAAGTTCACCAAGTCACAGGCATTATGCCTCTACTTGGAACTTAAAGATACAAAAAAATTCCTAAAACAAATCATCAAAAGAGGGTTCAAGAAAATTGGTTGTGGTTCTTACAAATCAGTTTACTCGAAAAAAAAGTTAGGTTATGTAATTAAAATAGCCGACTCCCTCAACGATGAGTTTTCAGAAGTTCCAAATAAGCTAAAAGATTTTTATGTTAAACCATATTTTGCAGACAATCAAATCGTGATTCAACAAAGAGCAAATACAAAAAACCAAGAACTTAATTACAATAAAATTTTAGAAAAATTAGGATACCATGCTTGTCAGCACTTGGATGTAATTCCACAAAATTGTGGATCAATTAAAGATAAGCCTGTTGTATTCGATT
>TARA_B100001093_G_scaffold223682_1_pt1 | contig 74360 bp, 57 predicted proteins | sample TARA_B100001093 | Tara Oceans TARA_B100001093 (sample SAMEA2623116) | marine metagenome | biome: marine biome (ENVO:00000447); feature: surface water layer (ENVO:00002042); material: "saline water (ENVO:00002010), including plankton (ENVO:xxxxxxxx)" | depth 5 m | reverse complement strand
GGCTTTGGCAGAACGTCCTTGAATCCATAGCTGGACGGATTGGACATGGCTGGGGCATCTGAGTAGCCGCTGGAAACAATTGCCAGCACCTCGGGGTCCATTTCGACCAATTGGCGCATGGTCTCGACGCCGCCCACTCCGTTCTCGATGGTGAGGTCGCAGATGAGAAGGTGAAACTTTTCGTCCTTCTCCATCGAGTCGCGGTAAATGGCGATCGTCTCTCGGCCGTCTTTGGTTTCCACAACTTCGTGACCGGCACGGCGCAGAGTGGCGGCCATGAGGCGACGAATGGGGGCGTCATCTTCTAGTATCAGGATTCGAGTGCCAACGAGAAGAGGCTCACTTGGAGTTTGGGTCGTTCTTTTCTCTTTGAGATTCGGAATATCAAAATTTGGGTAGCTGGCCCTGGGCGGTTTCTCGTCGGCGCGGCCAGCATCCTCTCCCAGAGGAGCACAGAAGGTAGCTATAGTACCCTTGCCTTCCTTGGATTGCAGCTGGATAAATCCACCATGCGCCTTGGCAATTGATTCGCAGACCGTGAGGCCGATGCCACTGGCATTGTCTTCTTTACGAGTGGTGAAGTATGGCTCAAAAACGCGACCCAGAGCAGTTTCGCTCATGCCGATGCCAGTGTCGATGACTTCGATCAGCAGGTGGTCTTCGTCTGCTGGAGTGTGAGACCCACGAATTTGGATGACTTGTTCTGCTTTAACCCTGTCGCAGCGTACGAGGAGGACACCCCCATTGGGCATAGCGATTGCCGAATTAGAAACCAGATTTTCAACAAGGCGTCCGATTTGAGCAGCATCGACATTGGCAACCAGATCGATGGTTGCAGCCCGGAATTGATAGCGGATGTCCGGGTGTTGCGGTCGCTGTTCGTTAAGGATGCGCCGGATCACTTCCGAGATGCGGGTTCGCTTGCGAATCGGGCTACCACCTCTCGCAAAAGTCATCAGTTGCTGAACTAAACCCGTGGCGCCGGTGGCGGCAGACTGAGCTTCTGATAGCATCTGTTGAAGCTCGGCGTCTTCTTGGTAACGCTCACGGGCGAGGCTGATGTTACCAGTGATCGCGGTCAGATGATTGTTGAAGTCGTGAGCAAAGCCACGAGCGAGCAGGCCAAGACCCTCGAGCCGCTGCTGGCGCACGGATTCTGCTGCTTCAAGTTTTGAAGAAGTGATGTCAGAGAACAGGGCAAGGATGCCGCCAGCAGTTTTGTAGTTTCGGACTTCGAACCAGCGTCCGCGGTTCGAGTCGTGAAAGTCGAATCGGTGCCGGCGACCATCCACGAGAGGGCGATCAATCTGATCCACGTAATTTTTTCGTTCCTGTTCAGAAAAGAAGCTCCAGAAGTCCTCGTTAACGATAGGTTTGCCGTCATTGAAAACGGTCCGGGCCTCAGCGTTGGCGTCGCTGATAATACCATCCTCTTTGATCCTGATCAGAGGATCACCAAAGTCATCGATAAGAGAGGCTCCGGCTGCGGTGAAGATACTCTCGGCCGACTCTGAGAAGACCGACGGCTGAGTAGGCTCGGGCGGCTTTGAAGTTTCGGATGCTACTGATAGCTGAGCAGTCTCGCGTTTTTTGATGAGGCTTCGAAAGGCGGGGTCACGTGAGAGTTCGGCGATCTTTTGAACCGCAGCAGAACGAGCGGGGGGCAGCATTTCGGCAGGGTTCGATTCTTTCTTAGCAGGTTCGGCTTCAGACTTGGTGGGCAAACCTCCAGAAACATCTTGCGCTGGGTTTTCCGGTAGGATTTCTACAACGGTAACCACCCCAAGCGCTTCGCCGTCATCGGCCTTTATGGGTTCAGACCGTTCCGCAATCACATGACTTATGCCGTCACGACTTTTGTACGAAGTTCGGTTGGGATTGGAGCGATCGATGGGCATGATGGTCGCGAGCGCAGCACCAATCGATTCTTCACGGCTCCATCCAGTCATCGATTCAGCGGCGGGATTGAGGTAAACTATTTTACCATCGAGATCGGTGGCGATCACGCCTTGGCTGACATGGGCAGAAACTTCCTCAATCGACGGGAGGCGTTCGCTGAGGCGTTCGTTTGCAATACTGTGTTCCACCACTGACTCCAGACAGGCAGCGAGTTCGGCATCACTGAAGGGCTTTCGGATGAAGCCGGCGGGTTTAGCTTCGCGAGCTTTTTCATAAAGGGTTTCTTCGGAGTATCCTGTGATAAAAATCACAGGAATGTCATGTTGTTCTGAGAGTTCTTTCGCGAGGGCAATGCCAGACGAAGCGTTGTCCAGATCAATATTAAGTAAGGCGATTTCAGGCTGCATCGAGCCTACGATTGCAGGGACCTCGGCGGCCGAATAGGCCACGCCGGCGATGATGAAACCTCGACGTTTCAAGGTTTCTTCGAGATCGCGCGCGGTGATCCGATCATCTTCAACGATCAGGACTCGCAATCGATTGGCGGGCAGGTCGTCCATGCAGGATTGGCAAAGAGAAGAAAGATGTCGAGACGCTAGCTTGGAATTGCTATAATTTACAGATTAAAAACCTATAATCACACTCTTTCTCTGCCCTAGGAAGCAGAAGAGTGGATCAAGATCGTTCGGCTGGGATCTTCAGTTCCCAGGCGAGGTTTGATTCAGAGGCGAGGGGAGCCAGTTCGCCGCCCATCTGGACGGTGAGAATCTCTAGAATTTCGATTTCGCTGTCCTCGTCGGTGAAAATAAAGCGGCGGTTTTCGCCGGGCTTCACACGGAGGTAAATGTTGCGTTCATCATCGCGATGAAAGCTCAGAGATAACTGGGGCCCGGATCCGTACTGGCGGTGGCCAAGAATCAGTCGCAAAATTTCGCCGATCATTAGGGCGAGAGGGTCGGAATTCACGCGGTTAATTCGGAGACCTTCGTCGCCGGTAATTTTAATTTCACGACTACCTGAAGCGTGACCGGTCAATGAACAGATTTCGTCAGCAATCGTTCGGGCCATTGGAACTACCTGCACTCCGGCATCGGGATCGCCATTCATCGTTTGAGCTACGGAGCGCAGGCGGATCTGCCATTTGAGAAAAGCGTCGCGTGCCGCGCTTCCTTGGGGTTCCAGGCTGAAAAGGCTGGTGACGAGTTGGAGCTGGTTTCGAAAGCGGTGTTGACTTTTATCCAGCTCTGCCTGCGCTTGTTTTAGAGGGGCAGCGGCATTGCGGACCAACCCAACGACGCAGGCGGGTGAGCCTTGCTCTGACACTGGCACGAAGTCTGTTATGACATTGAGTTCACGGCCAGTTTTTAGAATTAGGGGAAGCTCGCAACTCCACGGATTGGGGTGGGTTTGCAGGCTTGTAAGGCGTTCTTTGAGGCCTTGATCCGTGCGATAGAGTTCAGAAATAGAGTGCCCTATGATGTCGCTTGGTGATAGTCCTATCAGCTCGGCGAAGGCCAAATTGGCTTCGCGGATTTCACCATTAATATCGGCCACGATAATGGCTTGTGATGTCATTTGTAGAACCGGGGTTGACCATCCATTGACGCGGCCCTCGGATTTCTGGGAAAGACGTCGAATGACCGCAAGCATTTGGTCGTCGCCGCAAGAACATAAAGTGAAGTTAAAATCGAAGGGATTGACCCCGCAACCTTCAATATCTGCCTGAATTGTCTGTCCTTGGGCAAAGACTGAGAGCAGCGACTGATCGACAATTTCTCCGAGGATCGGCCAGACTTCGTTGAGGGATTGGCCACGCCAACTGTCGTTGGGTTTGAGTTCCTTCCATGGTGACGGTGGGGGAGCAAAGTCCGCGACGGTCAGATCTTTGTTGATCAGAAGAACGAGATCAGGAACCGCCTTGAGAAGAGCTTGGGCCTTGATAGCTACTGTCTGCAACTTGCCGAGCAACTGTGCACGTGATTCGGCAGTTTCGCCGATCTGAAAAAGGTAGATGCCCATGGACGGATTCTGTTTGGAATCTCCGACGGGGCAGTAGGTGAGTTCAGCCCGCTTTTCCTTGGAGCGAGTCCGCAGCCAGACATCCTTGGTGATGGTCTCGGGAGCTTCAGGCGACTCATTCTCCCGCCAGACTCTCTGGGCATTTGCAAGTGTGGTGGCATCTTCGGGGTTAAGCAGGCTCGCTAGGGTCGATAGGTGGATTTCTTTTAGCGAAAGCTCAGCAAAGTTGAGAAAGGCCGGATTGGCGTCAATGACTCGACCTGTCCGATCGACGAGGACAGCTCCGTCCCCCGCATGGGCAAACATAGCCCGGAACTTGAGCTTATTGTGACGCTGAGTTTCTTCGGCACGGTGAAGATCAGTGATATCCTGCAGGGTGACGGTGAAGGTGCCGTCGGCATGGAGGGTGGCACGAAACTCGATTTCCCGAAGTTTTTGATCAGCTCCTCTCAAGGTGAAGCTGCGGGTTAGTTGGTTGCGCCAGATGTGATCTCGCCAAGAATTGATCACGCGGTCGCGATGCTCGTCATTAGGACAAGCTGAAGCTAACCAATCTTCGATCCCGCCTTTTTCCTGAATGGTAGAACCAAGTAAGTCGCGACAGACTGTGTTTTCGTACTGAAGATCCTGCCCTGGCCCGAGAACAATCAGTCCATAGGGGAGTTGATCAAGTATGGCGGTCCAATCGACTTTCGGAGGATTGAGCGCCTCTGATTGGCTCTCCTCAGGCATGGTTGGAGCGAGGTGATGAGAAGGATTTGAAGGTTCCGAACTGAGAGCTCCGGGCATGCAGAACACGTTGGAGGCGCGATTGGACAAATCACGGCTTCCAGGGCCGGGCACTTTGCCAGATGGGTGTTGTTCAGCCAAAAAGGTGCGAGAAACTGAGTGGGCAATTATTATTTAAGGAAACTTAACTAAAGCCTGCAAGCGATTTGTGCTTAAGGATGCCCATTTTTGCGCGATTTAACGGTGATTAACCCTGCTTTTTGGCAACTAATCCTCCGAATTCGACTCGTGAGGCTTAATTTTGGCCCTTTTACTGAAATGGATCATGGCGGCATAAACCAAAGCGCCGAGGGCCAGAGTTGTAATTCCCCAGCCAAATTCGACTGTCCTTTCTTTGATCTGAAACCACAGAACATACACGCTCGTCAGCGCAAAAATAGCCGGTGTGAGGGGATAACCCCAAGCTTTGTAGGGTCGCTTTATGTCAGGTCGTTTAACTCGAAGAAAGAAGATTCCTATAACGACCATCAACGAAGAAATCGTCAATAAGCTCTGCACGTAATTGATGAGTTGCTCAAAAGTGGCGGATAAGACCAGCACTGCTACGATGGCGCCTTGAATAAGAATGGCGACAGCTGGGACGCCATTATTGTTGGTGCGCTCAAGAAAACGAAGAACAGGGTAATCGCGACCGATTGCAGCGCTCACGCGAGGACCTGCCCAGACCATAGATGAAATTGAGGAAATGAGTCCAAAACTGATGAGGATACCCATGATCATTCCTCCCTTTGGACCAAGGATAGCCTGAGCCGCTATGAGCCCGACTTCAGGCTCTCCCTTAATGTTATCAATTGGAGTCGAGTATAGAAATGCGGCGTTAACGAAGATGTAGAGCACCGTGACAAAGAGAGTTCCGATGAGAAGGGCGAGGGGGACATTACGCTCCGGTTTTTTCACTTCGTCCATCATGTAGATGGCGGCATTCCAACCGGTGTAGGCGTAAAGTACATAGATCAGCGAAATGGCGAAGGCGCCGGAAGTGACCAGTTCCATGTCGCCTTCCTTGGGCAGAAAAGAAATGCCTTGCGAGTGTCCTACGGAAAATCCTAACACGCCAATAACTAAAATGAGCACAACTTTGGAGTAGGTGAAGAACTGTTGAAAGCTTCCGACAAAAGTGAGGCTTCCGAGATGGACCAGAGTTACCAGAATCACGGTTGGAAGAGAGAAGGCGAGATGATGAATACCGAAAATCGAACTGAGATAAGTTCCCATCAAGGTAGCGTTGAGTGCGATCGGTGCGGCAAAGCCAACAGTGACGGACAACCACCCCGCAAGAAAGCCAATAAAGGGATTCCACGTCTTGGTGAGGAGGTGGTATTCGCCTCCCGAACGCGGAAAGACCGAAGCAATCTCGGCGTAGCACACAGCGCCGCAGAATGAGATCACCCCACCGATTAGCCAAAGTAGAATGATGGGAAAGCCCGAAGGAATGCCTGCAACTTGGAACCCTAAGCTGCCGAATACACCGGTTCCAACCATGCTCGCCACAACGATCGCGATAGCGGTAAGGGGGCCGACCTTGGTTTTCGGAGTGGTGGAGTCAGTTTCCATGAATGCCGCTGGGAGGAACGATGATTGGTCGATGCCTAGGCCAGTTGACGAGGAACATCGTGGTAGTCGAGCGCCCATTCGCGCATGAAGCGGACCTGCTCGGGCTCGATTCGGTAAAGGACAAACTCCGGGTTCTCGGGTGATCCGAGATATTGCTTAAGAAGGGGATTGGAAGACCAGATAGCCTCAATCGTTTGAGGGTGAGTCTCAATATGTGCTATCCCGGTGATCCGAATCTGATCGTGGTCGGGCTCAAGGTAGGCGAGCTCTACCTTCGGATTGGCCTTGATCTCGCCAGTTTTCTGATAGCCTGCCAGATTAGCAACGTAAACCGTGAAGTCATCGTCGACTCGGACTGGCGAGACGGGGCGAAGTCGGGGCTGGGCGCTCTCGTCGACTGTAGCGAGCATTGGGAATTTCGCCTTTCTGATAACGTTGTGAGCGAGCTCGTGAAGTTTAGCGGGATCAACAGATTCCGGACGGGGTTTCATGAAAAAAAGTTAGCGCGCAGAAGGACGAATGGTAGTAAAAACGATCGCTCGTGGATATGAAGCGTCTCTTCATCTTTTTCGTCATCCTTGCACTGCTCGTCATTATCCCTTTCTTGATTTGGGGTGATTCGTTCGAGTCTGCCATGTCGTTGGAGAACACCGTGGTTTGGCTACGCTCCGCAGGTGCCTGGGCATGGGCGGCAGGGATCGGGCTTCTCGTGGTTGATCTGTTTCTTCCTGTCCTTGGGACGGTTGTCATGTCTGCCCTCGGGCTAGTCTATGGTTGGTTTTTCGGAGGACTCCTCTCAGCGGTGGGTTCGATTGGAGGAGGATTACTCGCTTATGGATTGGCAAGAAAGCTAGGTCGATCGGCCGCTTCATGGCTCACAGGGGAAAAGGGGCTTGAGGAGGGCGAGCGGCTCTTCGAGGGGGAGACGGGAGGGTGGCTAGTTGCGCTCTCGCGATGGATGCCGGTTCTTCCTGAGGTGATTACCTGCTTTGCTGGGATTGCAAAAATGCCATTTGGACGTTTTGCAGCGGCACTGTGCACGGGAAGTATCCCGATGGGATTCGTTTTTGCCTGGATTGGTCACACGGGTCAGGATCAACCGCTGCTGGCTCTAGGGCTGAGTGCAGGGTTGCCACCGCTGATATGGGGGGCGTTTCGATTGTTTTATGGGAGTGGTCAACAACGCGAACCAAATTAGGATTTTTTTCATTCACCATAATTTCAAAAGAATTTTTGCCGAAAGGGGGTGCAAAGAAGCGAAATATTTGGTAAAAACCAGCACCCGTGTGGATTAGTGGTGAGAGTCATTGGGTGAGGTGAGGAAACGAGTGGTGGGACTTTTTGGCATTTGGAAGGCCGTTTTTCCGCTTGGCTACTGCACGAAATCGTTGCATTGTCCCCTCGGGCTTCCCCGCCCCAAACCAACAATTATCATGAGACTCATATTCGGCCTTTTAACAAGACCGACCGCGATGGCTTTAGCCCTAGCGGTAGGGGTCTTTGTTGGTGCCGCTCATTCAGCAAGAGCACAGCAGGACCAGGCTTACTATCTTGACCCGTCTGATATTTGGTATCGGGCCTACCTGCTGATCCAGGCCGCAGAGGACTCAGAGGAGCAGGGTAAGTATCTTGATTCGCTCGCCAAACTTAACGAGGCTAAGCCTCTTTACGACCACCTCGCGCAGGCGTTTCCGGAATTTCAGCCGGAAGTAGTTCGCCACCGCCGCCAAATTATCGCGGAGAAGCGCGATGAACTTAAGCAGTTGGAGAGTTCTCGCTCCAATCCCGGAATGGCTTCCACGCCGGCTTCGGTGCCTTCTGGGCAGTTTCCCCGGACACCAAATCCCGGTAGCCCGGCCTCCGGTCCGATGCCCCCGAGTAGCGGAACGCCCGGGATCCCTTCGGTGCAGATTGCCCCGCCTCCTTTGCCGCCTCGCAACCGCGCGACCGACCGCACTTTTGAGCTTCAGTCTGGTAGTGGTGAATTTGCGCTTCCGTCGTGGGAAAGTGGAATCTCAAACTCGAATCTTCCTCGCGTCAAACCCACGGACGAAGGCATGTCGCCCGGGCAGTCGCAGGGAACTCGAAGCTCCGTCGGAGAAATTGCGTCTTCTATCTATGACCAGTTGGCTGAAAAAGACCGACTCATTGATTGGCTCAACAGCGAGAATTTGAAGCAGCGACGACTCATCGCGGAACGGGAAAACGAGATTAAGAACATGAACGCGGATTTGGCTAGAGCGCAGTCAAGCCGTTCCGAACTTGAGCGTCAGATCAATGCTGCTGAGAATGGTCCGGGTGGGGTTGAGGCTCAGCAGAAAATCGAACAACTTAAGAGCCTGCTTCGCGAAGCAACGCAGCAACTCGAGAAATCGACTGATCGCAATTCAAATTTAGTCGCCGAGCTGAGTCGCTCTCAGGGAGAAATTGACAAGCTTAAGGCTCGAGTTGCTTCCCTCGAGCGAGAGAGGGATAACCTCGCCGAAGTGGTGCAGGGGCAGGGAAATAGTGGGACGGCGCTTAAGGATCTAATGGAGCGTAATCGCGAGCTTACTGGTCAACTTGACCGCGCTGAGCAATTGGCGACGAGTTTGTCCGAACTGAACAAGGAAAAGGACAAAGATATCGCAATGCTTAAGTCAGAGATCACCAAGATTAAGTTTGAGCGCGACCGACTTCTCACAGATAACCAACGTCACCAGCAGAGTATCGATCAACTGCAGCGCAAACTCGAGATGCTTTCCGATGGGCTCTCGGCGGAAGATAAAAATGCACTCGCCAGTGCTTCGCCGATGGAGCGACAAGAAAATGAATTGCTTCGATCCATGGTCCTGAAGCAGTTGCGTCGCCAAGCTCAGATAAAACAAGCCAAGGAACTACTCATCCGGCAGCTCGATAGGGTGGGAGCTAGGTCCAACACGCTGCTTGGATTGATTGATGATATAGCCCGTGGTTCTCAACTGACCGATGAAGAGAAGGCGCTGTTCAAGGCTCCTCAGTTTCAGGAGATCGTGGAAGCGGCCGAAGATAATGGAGATTTTACGGTTCCTCCCAACGGTGGGGATACAGCCGTGGGAAGCATGTCAGGTACTTTCGTTGCTTCAGGCGGTGGTCCGGGATCCGTGGAGGTGGTGAAGGATCAGAAGATTGGGGTCGAACTTTCGCAGATTGAGAAAGCAGCCCGCCTTGATTTCAGCGAGGGTCGCCTCAGCGAGGCCGAAGCCGGATTCCTAAAATATCTTCATTACCGTCCCAAGAGTGTGCCGTGCCTCTGCAATCTCGGGGTGCTCAAGGTCTCAATGAAGAATTACTCCGAAGCAGAGTATTACCTCGAGAAAGCCCTTGCGATCGATGATTCTTCCGGCCTCGCGCATTACCTGCTGGGACGAGCTTACTTCCTCCAGAACAAGCTGGATGATGCGCTGGCAAGCCTAGAGCAGGGACTTTCCCATGATCCGAAAAATGCCAAGGGACATAACTGTGTTGGTGTGATTTCAACCCGCAAAGGTTGGGTGTCTCGTGCCGAGCGCGCCTTCACCAATGCGGTATCCATTGATCCTGAATACGGCGATGCACACTTCAACCTCGCGGTCCTCCACGCGACGAAGGATCAGCCCGATCCGAAAGCAGCTGAAGAGCACTATTTCAAGGCACTTCACCTCGGCGTTCCGCGCGACGCCGCCATCGAGGGATTTCTTAAAGAGTTTGAGACCAACGGTGGTCGCCTCGGAATGCGTTGATCTGAGCCTTTGAGCTTATTTGCCGGGTGTCGTGATATTGTGCTCGTCGAAGAACTCGATCATTTCATCGACGTCGAAGTCCGCCAGTAGCAAATCTCCGCAGGTGAGTGTCGGAGCGCAGGTTTGACCTGAGATTTTTTGCATGTAGCGATATTGCTCAGGATCAGAGATCACATCGACCTCCTCGAACGGGAAGCCTTCCTTTCTCAGGTAAGCAACAGCATCAACACACCAAGGGCAGCCGGGTTTGATATAGACGATAAGTTGGTTTTCAGAACTCATAGGAAGAGTGGGATCGGGATAAATTATTCACCACCAAGTTGAGTAAGGTTGAGCCCTTTTTGTTCGAGCAACTGGATCACACTGCACTTTCCGACAAGATGTGCGGCCCCGACTATGAACATGACGTTACTGTCGCCAGCTAGTTTTTTTTCAATTTCGGGAATCCAGTTTTTGTTCCGGTCGACGAGAAGGATTTCGAGGACGTCTGGTGTTTCGGCCATCTCCTCGTAAACGAGTTTCTCAAGGCCTTCTGCATCGCCCGTTCGCCAGGCATCAATAATCGCGTCAAGCGTCTCTTCGGTTTCGTTGGAGCCTTCGACAGTCTCTTTGATCAGTTCGTCAAGCGTATCGGTATCGAGTTCATTGAATCGAGACATCTGGTATTCTATCGTTTCCAATCCGCCGGCTGGTTTGCTATCCTTTTCCGCCTTATTGTGAAATTGCATCTCCATTCCGAGATCCGGCCGAGCACCAAGGCGGATTGCCTCCATCGACCCGAGGGTGAGATAAACCATACCCGGAGTAAATCTGTTAAACATACCACCGGGTAGATCATTCTTTCGCAGGTATTTTTTGAGGGCCTTCAACGTGTCCTCTCTGAGATGGTCTCTAAGGCTTTCGCCAGCGGAAAGTGTGCCGAGTTCGCGCATCTTCTTGGCAGTGCCGGGCGCGTTCATTTCCTTCATGTCGATCTCAAAGACCAACTCTTCGGAGTCTGCATAGACCGCATTGTAAATATCTGGGAATGGCAGGTCTTTCTCCCGCAGTAGATGAACGGAGCCAGCGAGATAGACCGTTGAGTCTTCGTCGGATAGTTTCCAGATGGAGGCTTTTTCAGCACTGTTGACCGAAGTGGCAGTCAGACCAACGATGAGGGTGAGAATAGTTTGGAGTTTCATGAGATTGGCGCAACCGGCGAAGCGGCAACTGCTTCGGGAGTGACACTGCAGATTCCGTATGGTTTGATGCAAAAGGAAGAAGAATTTTCCCAAGGTTTACAATGAAAAATACGCTCGGATTTATAATCGCTTTGCTGGCGTTCACTGGCCATGCAGCAGAAGCACGGGTTTGGAAGAAGCACCTGATCACGGAGAGTGGCCGAACAAGCACTGCTGTGGCGGCTGATTTTGATGGAGACGGCGACATGGATGTGATTTCAGGATATCCCGGAACAGTGAGCTTGTTTCTGGCCCCGGAGTGGGAAGAGTTCGTGCTGCATCGGTTCCCAAATCCCAAAGGAAACCTGATTCACAGCGAGGTAATCGATGTCGATGGCGATGGTGATATGGACTGGGCCGGCGCTCAGGCTAAAGAGAGTCCGTTCTGGTTGGAAAACCCGGGTGATGGCTCAGGAGCATGGGCCGCGAGAATCATAGATCACGACATTCAGGGGATTCATTGTTTGCTCAAGGCCGATATCGATAATGACGGGGAATCTGATTTGATCATTAATAATTTCCTGCCCGAGGGTCCTTTGGCTGATTCGGTAGCTTGGTTCAAGATACCTAAAAATCCAAGGATGGCAGACCATTGGGAACGCCATGTTTTTGCTGATGGAACGGCCCGCGGGGGTAGTCACTATTTCGGCTTTGGTGACTTGGACGGAGATGGTTGGGGCGAAATTGCAATAGGGGCCAAAGGGGCACCTTTCGAGGATGGGAACTGGTTTGCCTATTGGAAAAATCCGGGGCCGTCGGGGGTGAAGAAAGCGTGGGATAAAGTTGTAATTGCAAAGAATCAACTGGCTGCCACTAATATTCTACCAGGTGATTTGAACGGCGACGGCACGATAGACTTTCTGGCTTCACGGGGGCACAGCCAGGGTGTGATCTGGTTTGAAGGACCTAACTGGAAGTTACATGAAATTGATCGAACGATTAAAAGTCCCCATAGCCTAGTCCTTGCTGATTTGGATGGAGATGGTGATCTCGACGGGGCCACTTGTGGATTCGAGAGCCGGCGGGTTTCTTGGTATGAGAACGACGGGGAGGGTCGCTTTGTCGTTCATGTTATCGATGAAGCTCAGGAGTCGTATGACCTGCGTGCCGTTGATATGGATGGTGACGGCGACCTCGATTTGCTGAATGCGGGTAGAGCGTCGGCTAATGTGGCTTGGTATGAGAATCGCCTGCAATAAGTCTGGGAGGGAATTGAATTGATCGGAGAATGCTTCATGCGCGGCGTCATCACGGTCGTGATGACGATGTGATACAAGGGTCCTGCTCGTGACCAAGGCAGATTGCGGTAAACAGTAAACCCGTTTCGTAGAAGTGAGAGGTTGGCCTGATCCTCCTCATTCAAGTGGATTCGCCCTCGATTTTGGAAGGACTAGAGCTCGAGGAAGTTCTTGAGAATTACTTTACCAGAGGCGGTGAGAATGGACTCGGGATGGAATTGAACCCCGTGAACGGGGAAGTCCTTATGCTGCAACCCCATGATAATGCCGTCCTCGGTCTCAGCTGTTACCTGAAAACAATCGGGCAGGGTATCGCGTTTCACAATGAGCGAGTGATATCGCGTCGCTTCAAAAGGAGACTCTAGTCCGGCAAACACACTCTTGCCCTTGTGGTGAATTGGTGAGGTTTTGCCATGCATCAATACATCGGCGCGAACCACCTCCCCACCGAAAACCTGACCGATACTCTGATGCCCGAGGCAAACTCCAAATAGGGGAGTGTTGCGGCCGAACTCACGAATCACATCGCAGCTAATCCCAGCTTCGTTTGGCGTGCAAGGACCCGGTGAAACGCATATGTGAGACGGCGCTTTTTCACGAATCTCGTCGAGCGTGATCTGGTCATTGCGATAGATCTCCATCTCTGCACCCAGTTCTCCGAAATACTGGACGAGGTTATAGGTGAACGAATCGTAGTTGTCGATAACGAGCAACATCACCGCGAATGTATGGGTGAGCTCCCACCTGGTCAACCCGAACCCAGACTCAATAGAGGGATTGATTCAGGTGCCGGGTTGAGCCAAAGTGGGGGAGAAGGGAAATTCGCCTGCCCCCGTAAGATCCTCGAAACTTCTTCGTATTCGTCTCCGTGAAACTCTTGCAACATTCCCAATACCGATGGGTATCCTTGGCTATGGTCTGGGTGTTACTTTCAGTCTGCCCCCTTTCCGAAGCGCTTGATCTTAGTAAGTTGGAGAAGGTGAATCAGGTTATCCTGACCGCGATTGAGGAAGGTAAGATTCCAGGAGCTGTCCTCTGGGTGGAGTCGAAAGGGGAAGTCTTTCAGAAGGCCTACGGTAATCGCATGATCTGGCCTGATGAGGAGCAGATGACGGTCGAGACCGTGTTTGATGTGGCAAGCTTGACAAAAGTTCTGGCGGCGACACCCGCGATTTTGCTATTGGCCGAGGAGGGGCTTCTTGATCTCGCTGATCCGGTATCACATTACCTGCCTGAATTTCTGGAAGGTGGAGTCAGGGAAGGCTCTGAGGACGAAGCGGTGACTGAGGCACATCGGGAAGCCGTTACTGTCCACCACCTCCTAACCCATCAGAGCGGCCTCCCGCCCTCGCTCTATCTAGGCGAAAAAGATTTCTGGGGCTACCATGAAGGAGTTAAACGGGCGGCCACTATTGGCTTGCTGGAACGACCGGGGACCCGCTTTCGTTACAGCGACGTCAACTTTGTCCTGTTGGGCGAAATTGTAAGGCGGGTCTCCGAACAGCGGCTTGATGCGTTTGTCGATGAACACTTTTTTGGACCTCTCAACATGAGGGATACGGGATTTCTCCCGCTGGGCCCGATTGAAGAAAGGGTGGCTCCAACGACCGCGATCACCGGTTTTGGTTTAATTCGCGGAGAAGTGCATGATCCCACAGCGAGACGGATGCAAGGAGTGTCAGGACACGCAGGGCTCTTCTCCACAGCGAAGGATATGGCCCTGATGATGCGTATGTTGATGAATCGAGGCACGGTTGGAGATAGAATGATTCTCAAAGCGGAAACGGTGTCTGAGGCGACTCGTAACCAGTTGCCGGCGGAACTTGGAATTGAACGTGGATTGGGTTGGGACATCAGCTCTCCCTACGCTTACCAGAGGGGAGAGAAATTCCCGAAGGAAGGTTTTGGGCACACCGGTTGGACAGGCACCTCAATCTGGGTCGATCCCGCATCTGAGACTTTCGTTATTTTACTGACGAATCGGAATCACCCGGCAGAGGGCACCAGTGTGAAGCCTCTACGTATTGAGGTGGGAACCATAGTCGCCGAGGCGGTTGGCTATACAAAACTGATCCCACTCGCCGAAGAACTGAACTGCCCGACGACCTCAGAACAAGTCGCTGCAGGGGGAAATGAAGAAGTGTTGAACGGGATTGATGTTCTTGAGCGTGATGGATTTAGTGAGCTTGCTGGTATGAAAATCGGATTGATCACTAATCAGACCGGGATCAATCGACAGCGACGCTCCACCATAGACCTGCTCGCATCGGCTTCAGGAGTTGATCTGGTCACCTTGTTTTCTCCTGAGCATGGAATCCGAGGGGTTCTCGAAGAGGACTCCGTGGATGACGACACAGATGCGGCGACTGGTTTGCCGATCTACAGCCTCTACCAATCAGAGAACAGAAAGCCGACTCGAAAGCAGTTGGAAGGACTGGATCTACTGATCTTCGATATTCAGGACATCGGTTGTCGCTTCTACACCTACATATCTACGATGGGGCTTGCCATGGAAGCGGCGGCTGACGCCAAGGTGAAGTTTATCGTTCTCGATCGGATTAATCCTATTGGGGGGCAGGTCGTCGATGGGCCGATTCGGTCTGGAGAGGGGAACGATTTTGTCGCCTTTCATGACATCCCAGTGCAACACGGGATGACTGTTGGAGAGTTGGCGCGGCTGTTTCGCGCGGAACGTCAGATTGAGGTTGAGTTGCAGGTCATTCCGGTTGAGGGCTGGGATCCGTCGAAACGACTGGATGATTCGGGGCTACCTTGGATTAATCCTTCTCCGAATATTCGCAGTGTGACCGAGGCGATGCTTTACCCCGGTGTCGGTTTGATTGAGTTTACTAACGTATCGGTAGGGCGTGGCACGATCACCCCGTTTGAGCAGATCGGTGCCCCTTGGATTCATGAGGGAAGGCTGGTGGCGAGACTCCGCAAAGAAAACGTTCCCGGTATTCTGTTTCTTCCGACTCGGTTCACTCCAAATGCCAGCGTCTTTGATGGAGAAGACTGCGGGGGCGTGCGTTTTCTGATCACTGATCGAGACAAGTTGCGTCCGATGGAGCTTGGACTCGCCCTGATGCGCTCTCTTCACGATCTTCACCCAGATACCTTCACTCTCGCCGAAAAAGGAAATGTTCTCCTGAGACACGAAAAAACGCTCAAGGCGTTGTTGGATCAGGATTCAAAGAAAAAGATCCGCCAAGGCTGGAACCCTGAAACCGATCGTTTCTTGAAACGGCGTGAAGCTTTCTTATTGTATCCGCGGAACTAGATGATTAGAGGAATGTCATGGGTAGACGATCAATGAGCAGAAACGATGGGGGCGACGGCGATATGTCTCGGTTTTCCGTGGATACTTATGAGCGTCCTGTGCTTGAGACTCCGAACGGGGCTGAAAAGGTATTGATGCACTCGTGTTGTGCCCCATGCGCTGCCGAGGTCATGGATGCGCTGGCAGCTTCCAAGATTGAAACAACCATCTTTTTTTATAATCCTAACATCCACCCGCGGGACGAGTATGAAATTCGCAAGCAAGAGAATATTCGCTACGCGGAAAAGCTTGGGATGGATTTTATCGACTGGGACTACAATGCGAAGGATTGGTTTGCGCGAACCCAAGGCATGGAAGACGAGCCCGAGCGAGGGGTTCGCTGTACGGCCTGTTTTGACATGCGTTTCGAGGTGACGGCGGATTACGCTGCTGAGCATGGATTTAAGCTGATTTCCAGCACTCTCGGGATCTCTCGTTGGAAGAATATGGCCCAGATTAACGGCTGCGGTGAGCGAGCCGCCGCTCGTCACGACGGTATGACCTACTGGACTTTTAACTGGCGGAAGCAGGGTGGTGCGCAGCGTATGATCGAAATCTCTAAGAACGAAGAGTTTTATCAGCAGGAATACTGCGGCTGCGTTTACAGTCTCCGTGACACGAACGCTTGGCGAGAAACTAACGGACGCGAGAAAATCAAGCGCAAGATCAAGTTCTACGGTCGCGACGCGGTGGTGAGCGACGACGAGTAGACCCTCAAACTCAACTGTGAAAAAGCGGTAGTTGAAAGCGAGGCCAAACAGCATAGGGTTCTCCTCGTTCAGTTCGAAACGGAGAGATGGCTGAGTCTGGTTTAAGGCGCTCGATTCGAAATCGAGTGTAGGGCAACCTACCGTGGGTTCGAATCCCACTCTCTCTGCCACTCCAAATGCTCGGGCCCAGTTCGCTGGGTCCGGGCATTTGTACATCAAGAGTGAGGTTCAAACTGGAAGGTCGGTTCCGACGGTTCGACCGCAACAAGCGCTAAGCGAGGGAGGAGAGCCGCGACATCGAAGAACGTGAGCCCAGAGAGAGTCAGATAATTGAGCTTTCTGTCTTCTGAAAGCGTTACCTCTACTGATAAAGGGTCTATCTTGCGACAAAGACTATCGTCCTCTTGCGCTGCTAATTGGCCGTTTTGGGGATTTGTCATCCCAACCGTTTGCTGCAATACTTAATAATATCTAAATGAAGAATCTTGTCTTTCTCTGCTCCGCTATCCTGATCGTTCTTGGTTTTCTTGGCTACTTTGCCTGGGAGGCGCTGGGCGCTTCGAAACAGTCTATCACGGCCATGATACCAGCCTTCTTTGGGATTGGTATGATGATTGGGGCCATCATTGCCCTGAAGAATACCAAGGTAGGCATGCACATCGCCGTGCTTTTCTCCCTATTGGGAGCGCTCGCAGGCTTGGGACGACTGATTCCCGCAATGGCCAAAGGCTCCTTGGATTGGGGAGCGACTTCGACTTACCTCATCCTCATCATGACTGTGGTCACCTTTTTCTTCACAGTGATGGCGGTCCGCTCGTTCATCGCCGCTAGAAAGGCTCAGGCCCAGCCCTAAAATCTTGAGCCGATAACTCGGAGCGTTGTTTCATCTGGCCCGGCTCCGGAGACGTAAGTAGTTACGATGGACCGTCGTGAAATCATGGGGCGCTATCAGCACTATGTGTTGGAGCATGGAAAGCCTCCTCCTTCAGTGTATGCCTTTGCTAAGGAGTTGGGGATTGAGGAGCGTGAACTTTTCGAGCACTTTGGTTCCTTCGAATCTCTCGAGTCAAGCCTCTGGGAGGAAACTGTTCGCGAGACCATCGAATCCGTCAGGTCGGGCGAAGACTGGGCGGGGCTCAATGCCCACCAGTGTTTGCTGACATTTCTCTACGCTTATTGCGATCGGATCCTCGACCAACGTTCCTTCTTTCTGGCACGATTCCCAAGGTGGAAAAGGAGCAGCGGTCAACCCCCTGAGGGTCTCTGTGGCATGCGCACGGCTTTTACCGAGTTGGCTGATGAGATTCTGGAAAGGGGTATGTCGAACGGTGAGATCGCCTGTCGTGGGTCGTTGACGCGAACCTATCCGATCGTCCTTTTTGGTCACTTTTTATCTGTTATTGAATTTAATCTCGCTGACGCCAGTTCGGGATTTGAGCGCACTGACGCATATGTCGAAAAATCGGTGCGATTGGCGTTTGATGTGATCGGAACTCAGGCGGTGGATTCCGCGTTTGATCTCTTTCGTTTCCTGAGCGGTCGCAGTTGGGGCAGGCCTGAATGATTTATGGCTACAGAACAGCAATCAATTCCGGCCGGGCGTGCTTCCCGAATCACGGCACTTGCCGGAGCGGGGGCAAAGGTAGGGGTGAATTACCTCAAGCACTACAGCAAACGTGTCGTTGGAGCAGGAGCTGATAGTGAGGCACTGAACAAGGCCAACGCGGGAGCGATCTACGACACCTTTTCAAAGCTGAAGGGGGGGCCCTTGAAACTCGCCCAGATGCTCAGCATCGATCGAAATATCTTACCGGACGCCTATCGAAAACAGTTTGCTCAAGCACAATATTCGGCTCCGCCCTTGTCCTACCCTCTTGTGGTTCGCACGTTCAAGCGCGAGTTCGGTAAAGAGCCGCTTGCGATTTTTGATACCTTCACCCGGTCAGCGGTGCACGGGGCATCAATCGGACAGGTGCATCGCGCGACAATCGGGGAGGAGAGGTTTGCTGTAAAAGTGCAGTATCCCGGTGTGGCTGACAGCCTCGACAGTGACCTAGCAGTCGTGAAGCCGGTGGCTTTGCAGATCCTCGGGCTGAAGTCGGCAGAGGTGGCCCCCTACTTCGAGGAGGTGCGTGAGCGACTTCTGGAAGAGACCAATTACACCCTCGAACTGGAGCGATCCATGGCGCTTTCGAAGGCGACAGCGAAGCAGGTCAAAGGCATTCGCTTCCCCCGCTATTATTCAGAGTATTCAAACCGCCGCGTATTGACGATGGACTGGATAGACGGGCAACCGCTCGATCTCTACGCGGCGAATGAAACTGATCAGGATCGGCGCAACAAAGTGGGTCAGGCAATCTGGGATTTTTATCATTTCCAAATTCATCATCTGAAACAATTTCATGCGGATCCTCATCCGGGAAATTTTCTGGTCGATGATGAGGGAAAGGTGGTGGTCCTAGATTTTGGCTGCACCAAGCAGATTGGAGATGACTTTCATCGTGATTACTTTCGGTTCCTCGATCCTGAAGTCGTCGAGGATGAGGCAGCCTTCGCGGCGGCGCTCGAAACTTTAGAGGTCATTTCACCTGAGGATTCGTCCCGTGATCGTAGATTCATCATCGAGAGTGCGAGGCGCGGGACTCGTTTGCTTGGAAAACCGTTTCATGAAGGCAGCTTTGATTTTGCGGATGAGTCTTACATGGCGAGTATTTTTGAAATGGGCGAGGAGCAGCGTAGAAATCAAGATTTTCGAGAAGTGCGTCCGGCGCGGGGTGCTGCTGATTCCATCTACCTGAACCGTGCCTATTTTGGTATCTATTCATTGATGGGACTTTTGAAGGCGAAGATTGAGGCTCGTCGCGACGTGGTTTAATCAGTGGCTGAAGCGCCTCTTTTCCGCGTCTTGAATTTCGCAAGTATGTCCTGCAGGGTGACTAGTAGTCATTGTCATGTCGAAACCAGATCTCATTGCCTCACTCGCCGCTACTGTTGGCAAGAAATACGTTCTTACCAAGGAAAGTAAAACGGCTTACTACCGCTCGGGCTTCCGCTCGGGCGCCGGTGGGGCGGAGGCTGTCGTGTTTCCGGCTACTTTGCTCGAGCAGTGGCGAGTTATTCAAACCTGTGTCGAGGCAAACTGCGCCATAATCATGCAGGCGACTAAAACCGGCCTTACTGAAGGCTCCTGCCCCAGCGGCTTTAACTACGACCGGGAGGTTGTTATCGTGAATGTCACTCGCATCAAGAAGATCGTCCTGCTGGATGGTGGAAAACAGGTGCTCGCATTTCCTGGGTCTACCTTGCACGAATTAGAGCAACTCCTGAAGCCGTTGGGTCGCGCGCCGCATTCCGTCATTGGTTCGACGACCATTGGGGCCACGATCATAGGCGGGATTGCCAACAATGCCGGAGGGGCACTCTGCAAGCGAGGCTCCTCTTACACGGAACTCGCTCTCTTTGGTCAGGTCGATGCTGACGGCGATCTCAACCTTATCAATCACCTGAAGATTAAGAATCTTGGTGACACGCCCGAAGAAATATTTGCCAATCTCGAGAAAGGAGATATCCCGGACGAAGATCTTGAGGGAATGGACAAGCTGGCCTCTGACCGGGGTTACGGGGATCGCATTCGGAATCTCGATGCTGAAGTTCCGAATCGTTACAACGCTGACCCTGAGCGACTTTACGAGGTGAGTGGCAGTGCTGGGAAAGTAGCTGCGTTTGCAGTTAGGGTTGACACCTATCCGATCCCGAAGAGAAAGAAAGTCTTTATGTTAGGGAGTGACCGGGCGGAGGATTTTGTGGCGCTTCGCGATCACATCCTTAGCGATTTCAAGGAGCTTCCAGAAATGTGTGAATACATGAATCGTGGTATTTTCGACACGGCGGAACGATACGGCAAAGACGTTTTTTTATCGATCAAGCACCTTGGCACAGAGAGACTGCCGAAGGCCTATGCTTTTAAGTCGAGTGCCGAGTATTTTCTCAATAAGATCCCCTTTTTGCCAAAATTTCTGCCAGATCTCTTTCTTTACTGCGCGAGCCGGTTGTTTCCGCAGCATCTCCCGAAGCGACTTCTCAAATACCGGGATCGTTTTGAATATTATCTCATCCTTAGCATGGCCGATGAGGGGATTGATGAGGCTCGATCCTATCTTGAGGACGAATGGAGCCAGATCAAAGGAGTTGATTTCTTCGAGTGCAACGAAGAAGAGCAGGAGGCTGCCTTATTGCACCGGTTTGCGGCGGCCGGGGCGGCGATTCGCTACCAAAATCTCCATCAGAGAACTACTGAGGAGGTCCTCGCTCTAGACATTGCTTTGTTAGGTAACGATAGGGAATGGGTCGAAGAGTTACCCCATGAGATTACGGAGCATCTTGACCTAGCTCTTTATTACGGGCACTTCATGTGTCACGTTTTTCATCAGGATTATATCTTCAAGAAGGGCACTGATATTGAGGCGATGAAGAAAAAAATGCTGGAGTGCTTGGACGCCAAAGGAGCTAAGTATCCGGCAGAGCACAATGTCGGGCATATGTATGAAGCAGACCCCACTTTGAAAAACTTCTATGAGTCGCTTGATCCTACCAATACGTTCAATCCCGGGATTGGTAAGTCATCCAAGCGACGTCGGGTAGAGTTTACCTGACGATTTATTTTCCCAGCTTCGCGCCGTATTCGTTTGATGGATCGCGATACATCGAGTGAAGGTGGTTATGAGGATCTCCTCCCAGATTCTGTCCTGCGAATTCAATAATGAGGCTAGGTCCTTGAAGGCGGTAGGAGTAGTCACCGCCGTCTGTAGCTGGCCCCCACCAGCCGAAAGACATTTGGCTGACCTCCTTAGAGAGGCCATTGAGACGGCGCGAAGCGAATGGCTCAGGTAAATCACCGACATAGAGTTTCAGTAGCTTCATCATTGCTTCAGTCTGATCCTCGTTCAGGCCCTGACACGAAACTCCAACCGGCTCCGGAACCATGCCGTCACGGCCGGCACCGGCAACGAGGTTGCCGCGGTCGCTGCCGAGAGTGGCATCCTGTCGTTGGGAGTCACTCAAACTACGGAGGAAGTTCAAGGCGGCAGCATCTTTTCCTGCCATAGGCTCGATGGTCTTATCTTCGAGCTCAAATCCTCTTGGCTGAGTGCCGATGAAGGTGGGGGAAAGAGACATCCCGTCTCCGTGAAAGGCTAGGTTGATGGCAAGATGATGTCCATCGAACTGGAGTCCCCATGGTTCTGACTTGGATGGCGTGCCGAAAATGGCGAGCCAGTAGTCTTCGGCCCCAAAGCCAGGGCGACGTTCTCCGTTGCGGAGGAGCCGGTCATCGGCAAGGGGGATGTTGCGTGCTTTGCCGTAGCCCTGGGGACTGAGGACGGTGGCAAGTAGGTCGCTGGCCAGTTTGAGTTGGTTTTTATTGAGGTCGCCTAGTCGCACCCCGCCCTGAGGACCGCGTGGGGGAACATTGGTCCATTTGGATTTTTCCGGGCTGTCGAATGAGAGAGCCGCTTGACCTCGAAGTTCATCGTTTAAACTTCCAAGAAATTTTCTGGCTTGGTCGGCCATGACTTCCGGGGTCACGCTTTGGGGCGTCTTCGGGGAGTAGTTCGACAGGACCTCACTGGGTAGCGAGGGAAAGTTGGGGGAGTTCTGCGCAGAAGCTATGAGCGGAAAACAGATTAGCAGAACTGCCAGATGGAGTCGTAATTTCATGATGTTAGAGTGAGGGATTAGCTGGAAATTGTAAATGGAGAACCATCATACTTCCCGATTTTGAGACGAGAACGGGTTTGCTAAAGACGGCCACTGCGTGGAACCGTTTGCATGGCTAAAGAAGACCAGACAAGCGATGAACTGCTTTCCCGGCTTCGTGACGAGATTCTCGGAGCCCGGGCCCGTGTTTACGAGGTTGGTAAACCAACGCCACTGGAAACGATTGAAATCGAGGATGGGCCTACCATTTATCTGAAGCGCGAGGATCTGTCTCCGATGCACGCTTACAAGTGGCGTGGTGCATATAATCGCATGGCGATGCTCGATCCTGAAAAGACGCGAGGCGTGGTGGCCGCTTCCGCCGGAAACCATGCGCAAGGGGTGGCTATCGCTGCGGCCAAGTTTGGCGGTTGCTTTGAGACGAAAATCTTCATGCCACTGAATACCCCGCAAATGAAGCAGGATGCGGTAAGGCGCCTTGGCGGGGACGCAGTCACAATTGACTTGGTAGGTGACCGTTACGACGACTCGGTCGCCGCCGCGAAGCAGTGTGCGCTGGAGAACGACTTTGAAATTATTCATGCTTTCGATGACCTCGCTGTCATGGGGGGACAGGGCACGATCGCTGATGAGGTGGTCATGAGCGGGGAGGGACCATTTGACGCTGCCTTTCTTCAGATTGGTGGGGGAGGGATGGCCGCGGGTGTGGCGGCGTGGCTGAAATTTCATTACCCTGACATTACAATATACGGTGTCGAAGGGGTAGGGCAGGCATCGATGAAAGCGGCCATGGAAGCGGGGGAGCCGGTTCGCCTTGATAGTGTTGATGTCTTTTGTGATGGCACGGCAGTTGCGCTTGCCGGTGATGAGACCTTTAAGTTGTGTCGTGGTTTGGTCGACGAGTTTCTCACGGTGACGAATGAGGAAGTTTGTGCAGCTATGCAGTTCCTCTGGGAGAAGAAGCGCGTCATTCCGGAACCGGCTGGAGCAATGGGTTTGGCTGGTTGGTCGACCCACCGGGACCGACTTCCACCTCATCGTAGAGTTCTCGCCATTGTCTGCGGGGCGAACATGGATTTTGCACAACTGCAACGCGTGGTCAGGGCGGCCCGCATCGGGTCTCATACAAGGCGCTATCTCTGTTTCGAAATTGAAGAGCGGCCAGGAACGCTGTTCCAGTTGCTCAATGAGTTAAGAACGCGTGCCAGCATTGTTGAATTTCAATACGGCAAAACAGACTCGGAGAAAGCTTGGCCCGTGATCGGTTTTGATTCCGTAGAGGAGTCGTTTAATGAATTGGAATCTGCTTGGAAAGAACGAGGCCTGAAGTTTGAGGACATGACCGGAGAACCTGACATCGAATTTCGTGCTTTTAACCTCGATTCGGGGCTGCTTCATGAACCGCTGTTTCTCCAGATCGAATTCTCGGAGCGAGCCGGCGCTCTGGCAGCGTTCCTCGAAGGGGCTTCAAAATTGTCCGATTTTGTCTATTTCGATTATCAATATTCGGGAGAACGAGTCGGTCGGGCATTGATTGGTTTTGACTTCCCTGACAAGAAAGCGAAGGATCGATTTCTCAAATTTGCCGAAACCAGTCGTGACGCTACCCGTAACTATCTGTCCCTCAGCGAAGCGCAGATGAATCGAGTGCTTGGACGTCCCGGAGGCGGCTCTGACTTGTGAATTAAGAGCGGTTCTCAGGAAAGTCCCGTGGAAGCGTCATTGCTGCTGGCAGTGGGTTCGCTGATAATACACTACACTTCGGCGATCAAACGTGAAACATGAAGCGAGCGGCCACAGCAGCGGTGTTGATCACTTATCTCGGTGATGGCCTCCTTGAACTGCACTGAGCCACCAGAATCCCAGCATTTTCTTCGTTCTAAAAAGCTGTTGATCGAATCAGCGTTTCTCTCTACCTTCCCTCCCCCTGTGATCTGCCTCAAGGCGCCGCAGGACAGAAAACTCTGCATCGATTCATGCTGACACAAATTCGCCACATTCAAAAGGGCACCCTTATCGTCGTTACGATCATCATCGTGATCGCTTTCGCATTCCTCTATTCGGACTTTGATTTTGGGGGAGGAGGGCGTCTAGGGACCCAGAACTGCGTGCTTAAAGTTTACGATCGCTGCCTGCGCGCTAAGGAGGTTCAGAAACTCGCCAGCTACTATGATGTGGCCCGGGATCTTGGAATGGGCGAATTCACTGTGTCCATGTTTGGTGAAAGTCGGGTGGATGACGATCGGGCCAATTTCGTCCGCAGCCTCACGATCCTGCGTAAGGAAGCCCAAGAACTAGGAATCGAGCCTTCGGCGGGAGAAATCAAAGCGGCCATTCCCACGCTCCCAATTTTCCAGCAGCCTTGGGTTAACGCAGCTTTCGTTGAAAATAATATTCTCGGGCCTAATGGCTTTACCGACGGGGATTTGGCTCAATTGGTGAAAGACTACCTCACCTTTCTGAGAGTCCGCGATCTCATTGGAGCGGGCCTGGCCACTGTCCCAAGTGAGACAAACAAACTCTACACGCGCGCTTTCCAAAATTACACCGCTTCCCTGATCAATTTTGACCGCGAAAAGGCTGCTGCTGGTATCGAGATAACCGAAGACGAAATCCGGACTTTTTATGATGAGAACTCGGAAAACCTGAAATCTGATGTCCACCGAGGTTATGACTACGCCAAGTTTTCTCCGAATACTCTCCCTGAAGATGCCACCTTGGAAGAGCAGGCCAAAGCGGAACAGGCTTTTCTGAATGCGATCAACTACGCTTACGCCGATCTCGCTGATCCTGTCGATGGGGAAAAATCCTTCAATGAGATAGCCAAGAACTACGCCGGCGAAAAGCCCGACTATGTCATGATTGCCGATACCTACGAGCCATTTAAGATGTCGGAGGCGCCAGATGACATAGCTGAAAATACAACGCTTCTGAATCAGCTTTTTAGCGAAGCTCTAACCGTTGGCAGTGTGACGGTTCCTATATCAACGGAGGCTGGTAGCTACTATGTGTTCGCCCTCACGTCACAGGAAGATCCTGAGCCTCTTTCCCGCAAAGAGGCGCGGCCTCTGATCGTTCAGGCGCTCACCGCCAAAAATTCAAACCGCGCGGTTAATGATGCTGCAAGTGCGGCGCGAGCGGCCATCAATGAAGCCCTTGAATCTGGTAAATCCTTCGTCGAAGCCGCTGAGGCAGCGAAGGTCGAAGTGGAAGCTCTCCCCGTTTTCTCGATCAACGAAATGCCCGAGAGCCTTGAAAACTCGAGCTCGATCGCTGTAGCTGTCGGTGAAATGGGTGAGAATAAACTCTCCGAGGTGATCCAAGCCCCCGGTGGAGAGGGATTCATGCTGGTTTATGTCGACAAGATCGAGCTTTACGAAAACGAAGAGGAGGAATCGACCAAACGTGCCATAGCTTCTTCAATGGAGACAGGGCTCCGCTACCGCATGTTCAATTCCTGGTTTAACCAACGGAAAAAGGAATCCAGTTACAGTCGATCCGGATCAAGCGGCCTCGTCAACGAGTAGCAAGAGGGGTGAGCGAAGACGTCCAGAATATTTTTGACGATGCCAATGGCGATCTAGCCGTTGGGGATCTGGAGAGTGCGGTAGTCAAATACCGCCGCTGTGTCGAAATCGACGCAGATTTTTTTGATGGCTGGCATGCACTGGCCATGGCCCTGATGAAAACGGGTAAAATCAAGGAGGCGATTGGAGCGGGCCTCCAGGCAACGATCCTCAAGCCGAATGACCTCCTTGCTTGGACCGCTTTGTCCCAAATGTATGTTCAAGATGGCCAGATCGGCGAGGCAGAAGATGCCAAGTCAAACGCCCGAATCCTTTCTCTTGGAGGCAAGGTTTTGAGAGACGCCGATTAATCGCGACGGTTGATTCAAGCCCAGAGTAGAAGTCCCTATATTTCTCAACGTGGCGAGATATTCTCACGTTTGACTATTGGCAGTGAGACGGATTGGTTGATCCGGATTCTACTTCTCTGCGGTCTTGTGATTTTTTGGAGTTAGCGATAAACCGCTCATAAAGAGCAGGTTAAGCCGATAGTAATTTCAAAAAAATGTAGTGCTGAAACCCAAATAGAACGGGGGCCTGGTAAATTTTTCGGCATAAAAATTAAATTATCAGGAAGTTGGCACGGAGGGTGCTTTAAAAGGGGGAGAGAGCAGGAGGCGAAGAGCTGAGTGCAAACCAACTAAAAGAAAAATGAGATATACATTCAACCTGAAAACATTGTTGCTGGCTACCTGTCTGGTGGTGCCACTTTTGTTCGGAAACGTAAACGCCCAAGATGAGGCTCCTGAAGCTGCTCCTGCAGCCGAAGAAAGCCCCGTCCAAGAATACCTCGACCTTGTTGAAGCATCCGGTGGTGCAGATCTTGCCCCTGCCTTCGACTTCTTCACTGTCTCGATGCTGTGGACGGTCATCGCTGCTGCGATGGTATTCATCATGCACCTTGGCTTCGCTACCCTTGAGGCCGGTCTGACTCAATCTAAGAATACCGTTAACATCCTCTTCAAAAACGTCTGGATCATCAGTATTGGTCTTCTGACGTATGCAGCCATGGGTTTCAATACCCATTATCCGTGCGGTTCTTGGCAGATTGAGAACTGGATCGGTTTTAACGGACCTATATCCGGGCTCACCGGGGGTGAAAATGATACCTGGGGTTATGGTGGGCTTAGCCTCGCTATGACAGCTTACGGTGACTTCATCTTCCAGGCTATGTTCGCTGCTACAGCAGCCACGATCGTTTCGGGTGCTGTTGCTGAGCGAGTGAAGCTTTCAAGCTTCATGATTTTCTCCACAATCCTTGTCGCTGTCGGATACACCGTTGCTGGTTCGTGGCACTGGGGCGAGGGATGGCTCTATCAGATGGAGAATCCTTTCTATGACTTCGCAGGCTCAACGGTGGTGCACGGATTTGGCGGTGCTGCTGCTCTCGCCTGCGTCATGATTCTTGGGCCTCGTAAGGGCAAATACACCAAAGATGGCATCAAGCCAATAGTGGGGCATAGCATGCCACTTGCTGCGATCGGTGTCTTCCTGCTTTTCTTCGGATGGTTCGGTTTTAACGGAGGTTCAGTTCTTTCGGCCAATCCCGGTCCGCTTGGCCTCGTCTTCACGACAACGGCTCTCGCTGCTGCTGCGGGCGCAGTGACTTCCATTTTCACATCGATGATCGTGCTGAAGAAGCCAGATCTCTCCATGGCTCTCAACGGTCTTCTCGCCGGTCTTGTGAGTGTCACCGCTGGTGCTGACTCGGTATCGCCATGGGCAGCGGTGATTATGGGAGCTATCGGCGGGATCATCGTGGTGGGCTCCATTCTCTTCTTCGACAAAATCAAGATCGACGATCCGGTGGGTGCGATCTCGGTTCACGGAACGTGCGGTATCTGGGGAACGCTGGCCGTTGCCATCTTTGGCGGAGCCAATTTCATGTCTCAGCTTATCGGCGTGATCGGCGTTTACCTCTTCGCCTTCATTTTCTCTTTTGCTGTCTTCTTCTTGATCAAGTTGGTCATGGGAGTCCGAGTGAGCGAGGAAGAAGAAGCTGAGGGATTGGACGTGGCGGAGCATGGTTGTCCTGCTTACCACATCCAATAATCTAAAATTTCATAAAGAGGCTAAAGAGAGCGGTGGGGTGAATACCTCGCCGCTCTTTTTTGTGCCAAGGTGAAAATTTGATTTGCGCCACCTTTCTAGACTCGACAGTGGCTGCAGCGAATCATATAATTCCCGCGTGCAAGAATACGCCTACATCCACGACGAAGACGAGATCCCGGAAACTCTGATGGAAGTGCCTTTTCTCGAGGCCTTTTCTAAGGACCACCTCGATCAAGTCCTGCATGCATCCGCCTTTCTAGATTGCGACCCCGGTGATACAATCATTAATGAGGGTGACGCGGCTTCCCGAATTTTCATTCTTCTAGCTGGTGAAGTGGCTGTAATGAAAGGCGGTGAGCAACTCGTGACGATGGACCAGGTTGGGGACATTTTTGGCGAACTCGCGGCACTCGAAGACGAAGAGCGATCGGCTTCCGTAGTTGCGAACAAGACTTCCTTCTGCCTCGCCGTGGACCAGAAGTTCCTCGACCATCTTATGCCAAAGGACGATAATGCGCCGTTCTATGCCGCTCTTTATGAGTTCATCGCTAAGCTGACGACTAGGCGTCTCAAGGCAACCTCCGCTTACCTCGCCCAGCTCGATACTGAGGTGAAGGAGCTGCGAAAGAAATTGAAGGAATAAAAGCCTAAGGGTCAGGGCTAGTCGATCAGTTTAAAGGACGAGCAGAACGCTCGTCCTTTTCATTTTCGTACTACCAGCCCTGGCCGTTTAGGTCTTAACTTTCTCTTCCTTTTTCTCTTCGACCACGTGGCCGGCATTGAAGAGAAACTTGAGATCGTCCATCTCAAGGTTGCGGGTGAAGCCTTCCTCACCAAGCACGCTGGTCATCATAGCGCTCTTTTGTTGTTGGAGAACGCGAATCTTCTCTTCAACTGATTCACGTACGAGGAGACGGTAGGCGTTTACCTTGCTCTCTTGACCAATACGGTGACATCGGTCAATTGCCTGATTTTCCACTGCCGGGTTCCACCATGGGTCGTAGAGCACCACATAGCTGGCTGAGGTCAGATTTAGGCCGCTTCCGCCCGCTTTGAGAGAGAGTAAGAAGGTTTTAGGATCCTTACTTTCCTGGAAGTCACTGATGACCTCATGGCGGTTCTTGGTCTGACCCGTGAGATAGCTAAAGGGACGGTCACGTTCCTCTAGCTCATCGCGAATGATGTCAAGCATGCTTACGAATTGCGAGAAGACGAGCACTTTGTGGCCTTCCTCGTGGAGTTGATCCAGCAGATAGAAGAGTCCGTTCATTTTCGAACTCGGCTCACCCAAATACTTGGAATCTAAAAGGCCGGGGTGACAGCAGATCTGGCGCAGCCGCATCAGGCCCTGCAGAATAACGAAGCTGTTTTTGCGCAGGCTATCGTCGTTTTCAATGCCAAGCAGAACTTTCTGGATGCGCTCTAGTTCCTCTTGGTAAAGTCGCTGTTGGACGTCTTCCATTTCGCTGAAAACGTCCTCTTCGATCTTGGGCGGTAGGTCGAGAGCAACTTCTCCTTTGGTCCGGCGCAGCAGAAACGGACGCAGGCGGGCGGTGAGGCGCGTTTGTGACTGAGTGTCCTTTCGGCGGTCAAAGTGTTCGCGGAAATACTTGCGGTCACCAAGGATGCCGGGCATAGCGAAAGACATCAGGCTCCAGACATCAAGCAGGCGGTTTTCGATTGGAGTTCCAGTGAGAACAAGCCGGTTTTGGCCTGCAAGAGTGCGGGCTGACTTGGCTGCCTTTGAATCTGGGTTTTTAATCTGCTGTCCCTCATCGAGGATGATCCCGAGCCACTCCATGGAATGGAGTTCTTCGGCACAGGTTCGCAGTTGGCTGTAGTTAATAACGAGAAGATCAACGTCTTTACCGAGACGGGAAATGTCGAGTTCGGTGCGGTTGCGTAGAACCTGCACTCGAATTGCTGGGGCAGCCTTGATGACCTCGTCGCCCCAGACATCGAGCACTGACTTGGGACACACGACGAGGGATGGCGGTGGATTATCGCCGAATTGGTCACGCATCCACAGCAGCCAGGTGAGAGATTGGATCGTTTTACCCAGACCCATGTCGTCAGCGAGGATTCCGCCGAACTGATTGGTCGCCAGGTAGGAAAGGAAGTGGAAACCTTCGATCTGGTAAGGACGAAGATTCACGTTAAGACCAGGAGGTATTTCAGGCCGGACCTGCAGCTTGAGGTTGTTGGCACGATTGGAAATCTTTTCCCAGGCTGCGGCATCGAAAACTTCCCTAGCCATCGGCTCAGCGAGTTGGAGGGCGTGCATGCGATGCACTTCGCCGGTGAGGTCAAACGGATCGAGACCAATCCTCGAAACTGCCTGCTGCTGTTCCTCGCTGAGGTTCATCTTAAGTCTGAGCCAGCCGCCCCGCTCCATTCGAACGAATTCTCCGCGCGCCTGAACAAGAGCGCGAATTTCTTCCTGGGAGAGATCCATGCCTTCGACTTTGACGACGACCTTGAGATCAAACCAGTCGATATTCTCGTCGACGACCTCGAAGGAGACCTGAGCTTCGACCGGGTCAGACTCTAGCGTGGCGAGTTCTTTGTCGGCGCGAATCGTAATTCCTTCCGGCAAGTTCTCCAACCACTCAGCGTATTTTTCGGGAAAGTTTTTGGTTACCCGTGAGCGATAGCAACCAAGGTTGCCGTCATAAGTGGGCTGCATCGGGGCAATGAGAGATCCAACGCGACGTTGTAGGGTGCGGTCGTAGCGGTGGAGAATCTCCCCGGCAAATTGAGGACGCTTGGTAACGTCCCAACCTTCGCGGCCAAGAATTTCTTCGCGCGTCCCTGAACTATTCTCAGCAAGAATTTTCATCAGCATGTGCTCACTGCTGGCACCGGTGGCCTGAGATGAGATGCTCAAATCGAACGTGACATTAAGATCTTCCTCTTCGATGCGGCTCTCGAGAGACTCGGGGACTTTGGCACCGAGGCGGAAGAGAAAGGCGACGCCTGATTCACTCTCAACCACAGTGTTCGGAATGGTGACGCGGGGATCAATTAGCGTTTCAGACTTCACCCAGTGTTCAGGACCCTTGAAGACCCATTCGTCACTCATGTAGAGCGCTTCGTCGCCGGGAAGGAGACGCACGGTATGAGACACATCGCGGTCATCGCCTGTCACGAGTTGTAGCTCGTAGTCCTGAGAGCCCATTGAATCTTCGCGGCAAACCCAGTGCAGCGGCTTGTCGCTGATCTGGTAGGGAATCTCGTCCAGATTGACGATGAGGCCTTTCAACTCAGGTTGGTGGAACAAGCGATTAAGAAAGCGGCAGTTCTCAATGTTGTCGAGCGGAAGGCCTCCATCAGTGCCCTCTTCAGGATCGACCGCGAGGTTGAATTTACTCCAGAGAATCTCAGAGCCGGCATCCATGCGTAAGCCACCATTACTGTAGCGTTCCTGAATGTTCTCGTAGTCCTCCTTTTCGGAAATGCGAGAGAACTCGTCTTCGCTGGCGCGTTTTACCATGAGGCGAGCTTCGCGAGTGGTGATGCGCAGGTGAAACTCAATGCCTTCGACCCCGTCTTCGATGGGTCTTTTTTCGAAGACTTCGACTTGGTAGCGCCATTCGCTCTCTTCGCGACGGCGTTCCCATTCCTCCATGCGCTGGCGGGTCCATTCGCGATCGGTCACGATCTCGAGAAACTCGGGATATTCAAAGTTCCCTTTCTCAAAGGCATGGGCGATGTAGTTCCAAAATTCAAGAATATCGTTTGGCGGTGTGGGCCAAAGGGTGAGGGGATCGAAGTTATCGATCGGCCAGCGTGGGTTGAGACGCACCAGATCAGAATCAAAGATCTCGCGTTCGAGTTCGAAACGGCGGTAGCGGCGCTCGAGTTTTCCGAGGAACTCGTCCTCTTCTCCTGTCAGACCGCGGCCAAGTTTGTCTTCGATAACCTCGGTTAGCGACTGCTCACCCACCTCGTTGGGAGCCTCAGGTAGATCACCTTTGCGGGCCACTTTCTCCAGCATGGTGGCATAGAGGGCGGCACGCCCGGAGTCGCTTTTCTCATCAGCTTCGCCGACCCACTCGTTTCCTTGGAGTTGCAGGCGGGTGCGGCAAGACCAGTCGCCATCTTCAATCTTTCCCTGAATGAGGAGATGGTTTCCAAAAATTTGAACAACAGCACCCTCATCGTGGAGCTTCTGGCCTTCTCTCTTTTCATCGTCAGAAAAGGCATTGAGGAAGTCGAGCGTCGCGCGATCTACGTTCATATATGGACAGGAGAAAAATCGGTTTTAAAAGAGTGGGCCGTGGCCCGCGAGGAGTGGAATCGACAGCTGGAAGCTACTGTCGGGTAAGGAAAATTAGGGCGAGAAATATGGTCTCGTTTTTCCATCCTGTCGCCAAAAAAACCTCCAAAGGGAAGAAAACCTGAGGAGGTTGCTACGAAGGGCAGGGAAATCGATAAGATTTCCTTCTTCGTCAGGGCCGTCCGGCGAACCAGACGGTTAGAGGCGGCGGTAGTGTTGTAGCATCACCTGGTCGTTGAGTTTTAGGCGTGCTTCAACATTCTCGATAGCGGCAGGCTCAGCTTCGAACTGGAACTGAACGTAGTAGCCGTGGCTTTGTTTGGCGTGGTTAGTGTTGGCAAATTCCCTGCGGCCAAGGCGATCGATTTGCTCAAGAGCAGCGCCACTGGACTCGAGTTCCTTGGTGATGCTGCCCACCATTTCTTCGACGCCTTCTTCTTGTCCCTGCATTTTTAGGACATATACTCCTTCGTACTTACGTTTCATGAACTGTATCTGATTGATAATCCGACGGTTATGTTTCGCGATTTTCGCTTTATTCGGTCCGCCGGTTGAACTGGTTCATGGCCGCGTCCAACCCGTCGGAAAGCGCACAGTTTACTCCATCTACAGCAATGGCTAGGACTTTTTGCATTTTGTCCCATTCTTCTTCGTTAAATCGGCCCAAAACGTGCCCAACCATGGCATCTTGCCCCCCGGCGGAGCCAATTCCAATTTTCAATCGGGGAAAAGTGTCCGTCCCGAGGCATTCGATGATGGATTTGATGCCGTTGTGACCTCCTGCCGATCCACTGGCGCGGAAGCGAAGACGACCAATAGGTAGGTCGACGTCGTCATAGACGGCGAGAATCTGGTCTGGTTGAAGCTTGTGGAACCGCGCGAGGCGAGCCACCGCGTTACCACTTAGATTCATGTAGGTAATCGGTTTAGCCAGCACGAGGGAGGAGGTTGCTGAAGCAATTTTGGCGCGGAATTTTCGATCTCTTTTCCAACTCAAGTCCTTTGCTTTGGCCATTTTGTTGACGAGCTCAAAACCAATGTTGTGGCGGGTCGTGTCATACTCTGGCCCTGGATTGCCGAGACCGACGACAAGCCGGATGTGGCCATCGTCGGATTCACAGTTCTCAGGCAGTTGGGAAAAAATTTGATCGAGCAAACTCACGCTGTTCATTATGTCCCAAGCGGGACGACGGGCAAGCTATGGGTTGATCGAGATGCATTTTCTGGTTCTGGCTGCCCTTGCCTTATGACATCTAAACAATTGGCAGGATGTAGGAATCAGGGTTAGCTTTTCTGCCTCTCCGAATTTTTGATGAGTGAACTGCAACAGGTTGAAACCCAATTCCAAGTTATTGCGACTCCCGCGACTCCCTTTGAGTTTCGAAGCGGCAAGACTCTGGATCATGTTACGATCGCCTACGAAACCTACGGCACGCTGAATAAAGAGAAATCAAACGCGATCCTGCTCTTCCATGCCTTCTCAGGAAGCCAGCACGCGTCCGGATACAATCCTGAGGTCGAAGGCAATGATTTCTGGACTCAGGAATGCACTGGCGGTTGGTGGGAACTCTTCATCGGCCCCGGAAAAGCCCTCGATACAGAAAAGTATTTTATTATCTGCGCGAACTATCTGGGCGGATGCTATGGATCGACCGGCCCCTCGACGATCAACCCAGAAACACTTAAGGCCTACGGGTCAACGTTTCCTCACGTGGCGGTCAGCGATGTTGTGCGGAGCCAAACACTATTGCTTGATGCCCTTGGTATAGGCCAGTTGTTGGCAGTGGTGGGGCCCTCAACTGGAGGGCTCTGTGCCATAAACTTTGCGACCAGCTTTCCTGATCGTGTTCGTGTCGTCATTCCAATTGCGACCGGCGTCCGCACTACGGTATTGAATCGGATCATCCTTCTGGAGCAGATCCTCGCGATCGAAAATGATCCCAAGTTTCAGTCTGGTGAATATTACGAAACTGGTGTGCCGGAAACCGGACTTGGGCTGGCACGTATGATCAGCCACAAAACTTTTGTGCATCTCAACGCGATTGAACGTCGCGCAAGCAAAGATGTGGTTCAGCCTGAGGATCGTTTTTCGTGGTATCGGGCGCACGATCATGTTGAGAGTTACATGCTTCACCAAGGAAAAAAATTTACGGATCGTTTCGACGCAAATACTTACCTTCGCATCTGCGAAATGTGGAGCCGTCACGATCCGGTTGCAGAGGGTGAGGCGGCTGACCCAGTGGATCTCCTTTCTCGTTCCCATGAGGCTGGTCATCAATACCTTGTCTTCAGTATCGACGAGGATTACTGCTTCTATCCAGAAGAGCAAGCTGCACTGGTTCGCCAACTCAAGGCTGCAGGGGTATCTCACATTTACCTAACGGTGCACTCCGATAAGGGCCACGATTCCTTCCTTCTTGAGCCCGATCTTTACACGCCCCACATTCAGGCAGTCTTGCAGGGTGGAAGCTAAAAATTCCCAAAACGGCAGTAGCGCAAAAAATTCGTCAGTTAGCGAGTCGCTGGTTGATATTGCCAAATCGCTAATCTAGGCTCCGCAGCATGATTCGACACAGTGTCTTTTTTTGGCTTGATGACTCGCTTTGCGATGACGACAAAGCCGCGTTCGAGGGAGGTCTCGCGGCACTTTTCGAAATCGAAGTAGTGTCCGCAGGAAGTTTTGGCCGCGCGGCTGGAACACCGGAACGCACGGTCACTCACAATGGCTTTGATTACGCATTGGTTCTGGAATTCGAAAATATCGAGAAGCACAACGCTTACCAAGCACACCCGGAGCACAAGGTTTTTGTTGAAAAGTTTAGCCTGTGGTTCAAAGAGGTGCGTGTATTTGATATCCAGTTTTAATCAGTTACCTGTTCCTTCACCCTCTGTTTTCTATGAATTTTGAAATCCTCAACTCCTCCAAGGAAATCCTCGATTACGAGTTCCATGGGGATCCTACTGACTCGTCACTACTAGTGATTATTGGTCACGGTGTCACTGGCAATAAGGATCGACCCTGGTCGATTGCGTTGGCTGAGTCGCTTGCCGCTACCGGATTCAACGCGTTGCGGTTTTCCTTTGCTGGCAATGGTAACTCTGAGGGCAAGTTTGAAGCCTGCACCATTTCGAAGGAGGTGAAAGATCTGAGGGCGATCGTCGATGCAGCTGAGAATGAAGGTTACCATCGCATCTGTTATGTCGGACACAGTATGGGTGGCGCTGTCGGTGTTTTGGCGGCAGCTAAGGACCAGAGGATCGAACTGCTTATCTCCCTGGCTGGTATGGTTCACACCAAGAAATTCTGCGAAACCGAGTTCGGAGACGTCACTCCGGGGAAGGGTAATATGTGGGAAGAAGAAGGCTGCCCGCTTTCTAAGGCCTATGTCGATGACATGGCTAAGATCAATACTCTGGCTAATAAGACTGAAAAGATCGAAGTACCATGGTTGCTCGTGCACGGCGACAAGGATGATGTCGTTCCAGTGGAAGAAGGTCAGGAAATGTATGCGGCTGCTTATGAGCCAAAGGAGCTGGTAATCCTCGAAGGTGCCAATCATGTGTTCAGTGGCGACGCCGAGGGCCAGATGACTGAAGCTGTGATCTCCTGGCTGAAGACTCACCATAGCTGATGTCGGCGATTTCGAGCCATCAATTGGAAATCCTCGGACTGGGGATGTCCATGATGGACTCGATCCTGATGGTCGACGCCTTTCCGGAGATTTCCGGTGTAACCGAAGTGGTGGAATCGGTAATGATGGGTGGTGGCCCGGTGCCAACAGCCCTGTGTGCAGCCTCTCGACTTGGAGCCAAGGCAGGAATCATTGACCGTATCGGTTTGGACTGGGCCGGGGAATTGATTCGGGATGATTACCGTGACTACGGCGTCTCTACCCAGCACCTGCAACTCGAGCAAGGCTGTCGCAGTAGCTTCGGAACAGTGCTAGTGCGACGAAGCGATGGCGAACGCCATATCGTTTTTCGCGCGGGAGACTTCACACCTTTGGCGAAAGAGGAGTTGCCAGTAGAGGCACTGGAGCATTGTTCTATACTTCATCTAAACGGTCGGCATTGGCCAGCCTGCATTGATGCGTCTCGCCTCGTTCGTGAAAAGGGTGGGCGGGTCTCGTTCGATGGGGGAGCCCATCGATTCAATGAGAAGTTCCTCCGGCTGCTGCCACTCGTTGATATCCTCGTCGTGGCCTCTGACTTCGCCGCGAAACTCTCGGGATCAATTGAACGCGATGCCCAGTTGGAAGCGTTGGCTCAATGGAATGCCTCCGTTGTAGGAATCACCGATGGAGAATCAGGTAGCTGGTTTCTTGATAAAGAAGGGAACTATTTTCACCAGCCTACTTATCCCGTCGATTCCGTGGTTGATACTACGGGCTGCGGAGATGTTTTCCACGGGACGTTTTTATTTGCCGCAAATCGCGGGGATTCTTGGAAAAAATGCGCCAGCCTCGCGAGTGCTGCTGCTGCGTGCAATGCTGCGGCGCTTGGGGGACGTGGTCATCTCCCGACGATTTCTGAAGTGGAACGCTACCTTGCCTAGTAAGCGACTTTAAAAGACCTATGTTTTGCGACCGGTGATGAAGGAGAGGCCTGGTGCCACCGTAAAAGTAAGAATGAGACTCCGGCCTAAGCCTTGAAACCAAGCTTATTTAGGGGGGCGACAAGAGGGTTTATCTGAATTTGCTTAAGGCACATCGGAAAATACTGCGGGCAGGATCGTGGTAAGCTTCGAGGGGGCTAGGCACGACAAGGTTGGATTTTTAGCGGGGCTGTCTTTCTCCCTTAATCCCGATTCAGGTGAATAAATTCCACTGGTTGAACCCGTTTCATGATCAATTAAATCTGATACCTAGCCGCTTCTTTTTGGACATCAGTGAGAAGCCTTCTGATAAGAAGCGGCGCTCAAGATCGGGAAGGTGAGCAGCACCCCAGGGAACGTGGATCTCTTCGAAATCTCGATGCGCGGTTTCGAATATGGTCATGAGGTGTTCATTACGTTGACCGATGAGGCCTTCGAGGAGAAAGTCCTCCATCTCTTCAGAAGAAATCTGGATGCTGGAAGAGGCGATTAAGCTCTCGATCAGGTTTCCCGATTCCATGGTTTCAAGTAGGGTAATAAGTAGATTGAGATGCATGGGCTTGAGCTCTGAGATATCGATGTCGGCATTCATGAAAGTGACGCTGCCAAAAGTGACGCTGCCAAGGTCGGCGCCGCCTATTTCTGAATTGGCGTCATCTTGACCTGCAAAGCTCTTTTGCTCTTCGAGCCCAAGTTGTTTGGCGAAGCCTGCATAGGTGTTGCCCGACTTAAATCCTGCCGGAAGTATATTACCCTCATCGGTCACCCCTTCCGTAAGAACCAGTCGGTCTCCATCGATTGGTTGCTTAAAGGCGTTTTGGAGATCGCGGTAGAAATCGGATTCGCCAATATGAGCCAATCCGATGAGATGGACACGATGCTCATCTTTTTGAAAGATTTTTTCGGTAAAGAAGATACCTCTGGGGGTGATCTGAACAAAGCCACTAGAGATTTCATCCACGGTGGCAGCGACACCAAGTAACCCTGTAACAAAGGAGAGCGCGGTGATTCCCATCCATGAGACAAGGGAAACGGCACTATGCTGCCAGCGGAACCGAGGTCGTCCGTAGAAATGCGTTGGTCTCAGAAACAACCAGACAAGGTAGAGGGCAGCAATAGCTACGAGCAGGAAATTAAGGGCGTGGCAGGCCGCTTCGAGTCCGGTGGCGAGTGAGAGGGGCCAACCCAGCGAGGAGCGAAAAGTGAGGATCACAAAGGCAGTGATGAAGACGCGCTTAGGGAAATATGCAAGGATCAGTCCACCAAGAAACCAAGCCGACAGAAAGAGCCAAAGAAAACAAAGAGCGAAGGATGATTGCAGCAGGAGATGGGTGGTTAAGCGGGCATCAGCGACAAGATTCCAGATCGAGAGTAAAAGGAACATTGTGGCCACCACCACATTAAGGAAATGGGCGCCCTTGTGGGGTGGTCCGGAAGAGTAGGACATGGTGCTGATTATAACCGTAATGGGTAGCACCGCAAAAGGATTACAGGTAGAATCAATCCTCGGCGAACTGGATTCGATAAAGTCGTTGGTATTCTTCGCAGCGTTCTAGAAGAACGTCGTGAGGGGCAACGTCGAGAATGCCACCATCTTTCATTACCACGATCTCGTGTGAGTCGAGTACTGTAGAGAGTCGGTGCGCGATAGCGATGACGGTTTTACCGCGCGCGAGTTCCTCGATGGCCTTCTGAATTGCTTTTTCTGATTCCGAGTCGAGGGCAGAGGTCGCTTCATCAAGAAAAAGGATCGGGGCATCACGCAGAATTGCGCGTGCGATAGAGAGCCGTTGCTGTTGGCCGCCGGATAGGTTGCAGCCCTTGTCGCCTATGACCGATTCGTAACCGTTGACTTGATCGACGATGAATTCCTCAGCGTGAGCGAGGCGAGCTGCTTCGCGGACTTCTTCATCGTTGGCATCCAGTCGGCCATAACGAATATTGTTTTCGATCGTATCGTGAAAAAGGAAAGTGTCCTGACTGACCAGTCCAATTTGATCCCGCAGGGAAGACTGGGTGTAATCGCGAATGTTATGACCGTCGATTTTGACGGCACCAGAGTCGGTATCGTAAAAACGCATCATTAGCGACAGGATAGTTGACTTGCCGGAACCACTTTGTCCAACAAGGGCGTAGCGTTTGCCGGCTTCGAATCTTAGCGAAACGCTTTTGAGAGCGGCACGATCTTCGATGTAGGCGAAAGAGACTTCATCGAGTTCAATGTTGCCCCTGCAATCTTTTAATTCGGCAGCATCGGCTTTGTCTTTTACCTCAGGTTCAGCATCGATGTAGGCGAAAACCTTGAGAGCGGCGACGAAGCACTTCTGAACTTGAATCTGGATTCGGCTCAGTGCTTTGGCGTGCGGATAGAGGCTGATTAAACCAAGGTTTACGGCCATAAAATCCTTTGGTTGAACGTCGGTTAGCCAGGCGTAAATGAGCCCGACACAGATTCCCAAGGAAGCGACAATTTCTACAGAGGGGCTTGAAATCTCCATCGCTTTTCTCCAGCGAATAATAAATTTGGTGATCTGCTTATTACCAACGTTGAAACGCTTACTCTGGTAATCTTCTCGTCCGTGGGCTTTGACGAGGCGGATGCCACTGAAGCTCTCGTGGAGCGTGACCATGAGTCCCTCGGATTCTTTTTCTTCGCGTCCGCCTGCTTTCCGCACTTTTCGGCTGACCATGACGACTGGAAGAATGCAGATGGGAAATACCACGAGTGCACCAAAAGTATAGAGTGGATCGATTAAGGCGATCATTACGACAATGGCAAGGATTCCAGTGGGGTGCTGGATGATTCCGCTGAGAAGTTGGCTGCTCGCGTCGGCTGTCGTACGAGTTTGGTTGGCGACAGTTTGGATCAGTTCGCCCTGCTTTACCTTGTTAAAGAAGGAGAGGGATTGCTGGATGAGGCCACTGAAAGATTCATCCCGCAGGCGGTAGAGTACCTTCATATTGATCCACAACATGCAGTAAGCATGAAGGTAGTGAAAGATACCGCGAAGGAGGAGCAGCACTGGGATGCTGAGGCAAACCGCTGCCACGAAGGTCCAAGGGTTATCGGTCGCTGGGGGTCGAATCGCGAAATCGCTGAAAATCGGCATCCCTTCGAAAGGATAGTAAGCTTCGGCAACTTTTTCCGAAGTGTCGACCACCTCCAGCACCACGCGGATGACCAGAACGAGAAATCCGTTCACCGCACCGGCGAGGATCCCAAAGAAGATCCCCCACGCAAGGCGGCTGCGGTAGGGCAGGATATAGCCAAGGAGGCGGCGAAAGACCGCTTTGCGCTGTTCCGCCAGCTCATCAGGAGAGGCTGTGGCGATATCAATCGCCCGAATGGGAGCCTGCTTTTCTGGGTTTTTGGGCATTTTGGTTGATTCGACAGGAGCCTGCCGACGGGGATTGGTAAAGGAAAATCCCCGTTTGCGCAAGAATTCAAGGTTTACGAAATCTGTCGCCAGAAGTTAAAACAATCTTTCATCCCATCTGACTCGGAGTAGGCTTCCCCGTGACTCTAATGTAATTTTAAATTATGCCGGAACCCGTTGAGCAGCCCGAAAATGGCTGGTATTGCGTTCGAACGAAGCCAAAAAGTGAGTATTTAGCGGCCCGTCACCTGCAGGGTTTTGCAAACCTTGACGAGGTGTTTTGCCCTCGCATTCGCTTTGAGAAATCGACTCAACGCGGCAAGGTCTGGTTCGTTGAGGCCCTTTTTCCTGGTTACTTGTTTGCAAAGTTTAGTCTGACTCAGGAACTTCGGGCCGTTAATGCTACTACGAGCGTCACCGGGGTGCTTCGTTTTGCCGATCATTACCCTCAGATTTCGGATGTTTATATCCATGAATTGAAGCAGGAGTTTCCTGAAAAAGAAAATGAGATCCGCGTGATCGAGCCCAATATCTCCGAAGGAGACGATGTGGTCTTGACAGAAGGTCCCATGGCGGGCCTCAAAACGATCGTGACGCAATTGGTTTGCGGCCAGAACCGGATCAAGGTGCTGCTTGAATGGCTGGGACAGGAAAGAGAAGCCGAAGTATCATTAAAGTCGGTTACCCGTCCGGGGGAAATTAGGCATGGAATCCGAAGGTTATAATCGAACTTTGTCCGTTGGATCCTGATGCCTCGGCGGTTGCATTCACTCTTCAGAAGTCGTAGCTTGGCACCAAATATGGGAGAAACAATCTCACCGAAAGCTTTGCTTGAGCGCTTTTCGAAGCAGCGCATTCTCGTAGTCGGTGACGTTATGCTGGACTGGTTTATCTGGGGCAGCGTGTCGCGCATCTCACCTGAGGCCCCAGTCCCCGTCGTGGAGGTGCAGCGTGAATCACGCTACCCCGGCGGCGCGGCTAACGTAGCCCGAAACATGACTCCCTTTGAGACATCGCTCGAGTTGGCCGGATTATTTGGTCAGGATGCGAATGGGAGTCTGCTCACCGAAACGTTGGCAGAATGTGGTATCGGCGTCGGATGCTGCATCCAGAGCGCTGATTACCCTACTATCACTAAAACCCGCGTGGTGGCTCGTCACCAACAGGTCGTCAGAATCGATCGCGAGAAGCGTCGCACCACGAGCCCGGAGCAAGTCGCAGAACTGCTTAGCAAAGTGGAGCCGATTCTGCCTAACTTGGATGGCATCATCATTGAAGATTACGGGAAGGGTCTCATTACCCAGAGGTTGGTTAGTGGCATTCTCGCACTTGCCGGCAAGCATGACGTCGTTGTAACGGTTGATCCGAAGCCGGGCAATCTGATCGAATGGAAAGGAGTCACTGCGTTAAAACCGAATCGTTCTGAAGCTTTTGCCTGTGCTGGCGTTGAAGATAATAATCGTGACGAAGCAGTCGATCCCATGCAGGACGCCCCTTTACTTGCCGTTGGGCGATCACTACTAGACCGCTGGGCTTGTCAGCAAGTGCTCCTGACCCTCGGTGAGCAGGGCATGCTTGTTTTTATTGAAGGTTGTGAGCCTGTGCATATTGAGGCGAAGGCGAGGGAGGTGTTTGATGTGTCTGGTGCTGGAGACACAGCTATCGCGATCTACACGCTGGGTCTTTGTGCTGGCCTCAATCCTGTCGTTGCCGCTCAGATTTCAAACTTCGCCAGCAGCATCGTAGTGGGAAAGTTGGGTACGACACCTATCGGGAGAGAGGAGCTGCTGGTAGCCATGAAAGACGAATTTCCTGCTGGTGTTCCTGTCGCCTTATAATCTCTTAATACCGTTGATCCATGTCATCCAGTGAATTGATTCATCAGACTATTGCCGAGCACACTGTCACCGTGGCCAAGTTCGAAGAGGCCTGCTCCGATGCGATTGATGAGATGGGTGTCGAGGTGGTTGAGTGCCTCCGGCGGGGTGGCAAGATCTGCTTCTTCGGCAACGGGGGTAGCGCAGCAGATGCACAGCATTTTGCAGCTGAGTTCGTGGTGCGTTTTGTGGAAAACCGAAAGGGTCTTCCCTCGATGGCTTTCACTACAGACACCTCAATTATTACGGCCTGCGCCAACGATTTCGGTTATGAAGCTATCTACGCCCGCCAGATAGAAGCCCTTTGCGACAAGAACGATATCGCCGTTGGAATTTCCACATCAGGTAACAGTGGCAACGTGATTCGCGGGCTAGAATTCGCAAAAAGTTTAGGAATAAAGACTTTCGCTTTCACCGGTCAAAGTGGCGGTAAGTGTGGGGATATAGCCGATTGTCTTCTTGCAGTTCCTTCCCATATCACGGCAAGGGTTCAGGAATGCCATCTCATTGCCGGACACCTTATCTGTGACATCGCTGAAAAAGCATTTGTGGATCAGCCTTCACAGTCCGTTTGAATGCCGCCACTGCTGGATTGCTCTATTCGCGATCCGCTTATCTTTTTTTCTTGGCGCTGAGAGCTTTCTCTACGGGAGCGAGGATTTGTTCCAGCTGAGCCAGTGATTTCTCTGTTTCACGAATCACCTTGAGCTGGGGTTCATACTTGTCGCGATGCTCCTGACAGACGCTGCGCAGCGGGTTGAAGAGGGCTACGAAGTCTTTGTAGAATTCTGATGTACCCTTGGTGAACGCATCACGTTGTTTCTGGGCAACCATGCCTCGATGTTTCTTCAGCACACCCATGTAGTAGCCACGGATCTTCCGAACCGAGGAGGCTCCGGCTACCGCCCCAAGGGCTAGGCACCCACCAGCGACACCGAAGGCAATTGCGTTCCATGGATTGATTTGGAGCATCGATAGAATCACACCAGCAAGTATGAAAAGTATAGCGGTGAAAATGGCTCCCCATATGATCTTGCTGCGCCTCATAAAGAGGCGAGCCAGTTCATCCTTGAGGTGGAGTTCGCGTAGCGCTTGTTGTGTCGCGGTGGCGACTCCCTCGCCAATCCTCGCATGGGATTCTTTCCAGTTGGGGTCGCCATCTTCGCCAACGCTTAGTTCCAGTTTGAAGGCATCGCGCATTTCTTGCGAAACTCGTTCCCAAAGGTGCTGCACGTCTTCTTGGATGGCGTTGGCTCCGGCACCAACACTGCGGTGCACGGCTTTCATCGTCGTCGCAAAAATCAGTCCTTCAATTTCTTCGGCCGCGCTCTTTTTTGGAACGAGGGCGGAGATAATTCGAACCTCCGCGTCCAGGAGAGGTTCGGCCTGAAGGCCGGCGGCCATAAAGCTCTGGTCAAATGCTTCAAAGAGAGGCTCGCACTTTTTAAGGGTTCGCTTTTGCTGAACCTGACTGGCGGGTTCCAGCTCGCTAAGTAGTTCGTTGTCCGCCCGAATAATTTCAGCGGCGGCACCAAGGCGGTCCTTTACTTCGCCCAACACATAGCAGGCAGCGCGCCAAGCGTGGACGAGCTTGACGAGGCGAGGTTCCGAGGATTCAACCACACCGGAAATGTAGCCCTCGAGGCCTTGGATCTTGCTGGCTGCGGCCAACTCATCATTACCGGACTCCGATGTCTTGGCTAAAAAGGCTTGCTTAGCGGAAATGGCGAAAGTGGGGAAGTGCTGTCCGAAGCGATGATGCGCTGTCTTCTGCAGGTGCTCAAGAATGGCAGCGACCTCTTCTTCGGTTCGCAGGTCGCACTGCTGGAGAATAAAGACGATCTTTTTCTTCCACTGGTGATGAATACGGTCGAGGAAATCCCAAGTCGTCGCACCCCAGGGATTCGTGACTGAAAAAACAAACAGGGCGAGATCTGCCATTGGCAGGAATTGCTCCGTTATTTGCTGATGTTCGGATTCAATCGAGTTGGTTCCGGGCGTGTCGACAATATTGAAGTCACGCAGAAAAGCATTTGGTCGGAAGATCTCGACGATGTCTTTTGAAAAGTCGAAATCGTGAGCTTCTTCCCCGTATTTGAAGAATGCGATTCGCTCCGTGGTCGGGACGACGTCGGATTCGCAGAAGTCCTCGCCAAAAAGGGAATTCAGCAGCGTCGACTTGCCAGCGTTGACTTCTCCGACGACCACAAATAGGAACGGATCCTCCAGATTCGCCATGAGGTTGTCGAGCAGTGCGAGGCGACCTGGATCGATGCCACTGTCCTTGCCCATGACTTTGAGCGCCTTAATAGCTCCAGCCAGCTTCTCCCGAGTCTGGAAGTAGTTTTTTCCAAGCAGATCTGTGGATGCTTCGGACAACGTGGAACGGTGGGGGTGGGGTAGAATAGTAGGTTTCAGAGAATAAGCTTATTCCGGATAACCGGTGCTATTTAACCATGATCCTTATCTCCCAATGAAGCGAATTATTTCACTTTGCCAAACTATTTTACTGCTGGTTAGAGGGAAATTTCGTCTCATCCGGCCTTGGCATCTGGGAGTGGTCTTGCTTGTGGCAGGGACTTCCATGCGGACAATGGGCACAAACTGGTCTGGATCGACGAAGAGCATCTCGGGATCTGTGGGATTTCTGAAGAAGCCGGCAGAGAGAGCGGCGAGAGGAAGGGAAAGGCGGAACATGGTCAGTGATTTCTGATTGTTTGAATCTTCAAACAGATCGAGGGTCACTTTTTTCCGAGAAAACAGGTCCATTTCAGGCGGAATTTCAGCCACTCTCGGGGAATCTTGGAAGAAACGTCGCTAAACCAGCTAAAAAAGCGTTTTCATCCGTTGCGAATTGGTGCCGCAGATGCAAGAAGTCTAAACTTTTGGATCCCAAAAAAAGATGCCTCGCGACAACTCGATTAAGAAAATCCTCCTGATCGGTTCAGGGCCCATTGTTATCGGACAGGGCTGTGAGTTCGACTACTCCGGCGTTCAAGCCTGTAAGGCACTGCAAGAGGAAGGATACATTGTGGTGCTCGTTAACTCGAACCCGGCCACGATCATGACCGATCCAGAGTTTGCAGCGAAAACATACATCGAGCCAATCACCCCGAGCGTGGTCGAGCGAATCATCGAAAAAGAGAAACCCGACGCCTTACTTCCGACTCTCGGTGGCCAGACGGCGCTAAACACGGCGATGGAGTTGTTTCGGTCCGGCTTCCTTGAAAAGTCTGGCGTTCGCATGATTGGTGCAAAAGCTGATGCGATCGAGAAAGGGGAAGATCGTTTGCTATTTAAGCAGGCCATGGAGAAAATCGGTCTCGACATGCCTCATTCCGGTGTTGCTCACACCATCGATGAAGGCTTTCAGATCGCCGAGGAGATTAGTACTTACCCGCTCATTATTCGTCCGGCTTACACTCTGGGTGGAACTGGTGGCGGCATTGCTTACAATCGGGAAGACTTTGAAACAATCGTGCGGCGCGGCCTCGACCTTTCGCCGGTGACGGAAGTGCTTATTGAAGAGTCCTTGCTTGGCTGGAAGGAATACGAGATTGAGGTCATGCGCGACAAGGCGGACAACTGTGTCGTGATCTGTTCCATCGAGAACTTTGACCCGATGGGCGTTCACACCGGTGACTCCATCACTGTGGCACCCGCACAAACTCTAACCGATCGGGAATACCAGATCATGCGGGATGCGTCTTTCGCCGTGATTCGTGAGATCGGCGTCGAGACTGGTGGATCTAATATCCAGTTTTCCGTGAATCCTGCTGACGGTCGGATGATCGTCATTGAGATGAACCCACGCGTGTCGCGGTCTTCCGCACTGGCCTCCAAGGCAACCGGTTTCCCCATCGCTAAGATCGCTGCCAAACTCGCCGTTGGCTACACACTCGACGAGATCCCTAATGATATCACTCGTGAGACTCCGGCCAGCTTTGAGCCCACGATCGATTACTGTGTGGTCAAGATCCCACGATTTACCTTCGAGAAGTTTCGTGACGCCGATGCGACCCTCACCACTCAGATGAAGAGTGTGGGCGAGGCCATGTCCATCGGAAGAACCTTCAAGGAGTCTCTCCAGAAAGCACTCCGATCTCTCGAGACCGGTCGTTTTGGCCTTGGTATGGACGGCAAGGACGGCACTCCGGACGTTGATTATATCCGCGAGCGTCTCGCCACTCCGAATGCCGAACGGATCTTCTTCCTGCGCCTTGCGTTTGAAGCTGGCCTCTCGCTTGAGAAGATTCACAAGCTCAGCGGCATTGATCCCTGGTTTTTAAAAAATATTGAGGATCTTCTCGAAGCTGAGAAAGAACTCGGGACCAATCTCGAAAAGATGGACTTCCGAGTCGCCAAGCGACTTGGATACTCTGACCACCAGCTCGCTGAGCTGACTAACAGCCATCCTGACGATGTCCGCGTTAAGCGAAAGGAAGCCGGGGTTGTTCCAACATACCGACTCGTCGATACATGCGCGGCAGAGTTCGAAGCTTACACGCCCTACTATTACTCCACCTACGGCATCGAGAACGAAGCCCGTGGCGGCGACAAGAAGAAGGTCATGATTCTCGGCGGTGGTCCCAACCGGATTGGTCAGGGGATCGAGTTTGACTACTGTTGTGTGCACGCCTCCTTCGCCCTCAAGGAACTGGGGTTCGAGACCATCATGGTGAACTCTAATCCTGAGACTGTCTCGACCGACTATGATACCAGCGACAAACTTTACTTTGAGCCGCTCACGCTAGAGGACGTGCTCAATATCTATGAGCAGGAGGAGTGCTGGGGCGTCATTGTCCAGTTTGGTGGTCAGACTCCACTCAACCTTGCTGCAGACCTTGAGCGCCATGGCTGCAACATCATTGGCACTTCGCCCGAGAGTATTGAGCTTGCGGAGGACCGAAAGTTTTTCTCTGCCCTACTCGACAAACTGCGCCTTCAACAGGCTCCGGCCGGCACGGCGGTGTCGCCTGACGAAGCTGTCGAGATCGCTGGTCGTATAGGTTACCCCGTGCTCGTTCGTCCGTCTTTCGTGCTGGGTGGTCGAGCCATGATGATCGTCTACAACGATGAGGAGTTGAAGACTTATATGCAGAACGCCGTCGATGTCAGTCCTAAGCGCCCTGTCCTTGTCGATCGCTTCCTCGAGGACGCTGTTGAGGTTGACGTGGATTGTATCTCTGACGGCGAGACCACCGTGGTTGGTGCCATTATGGAGCATATCGAAGAAGCAGGCATTCACTCCGGTGACAGTGCCTGCGTGATTCCCTCATTCTCGCTAAGCGATGACATGCGTTCGCAGATTTCTGCGGCAGCAAAAAGCCTCGCTGTTGAACTAAAAGTGCATGGCCTCATGAATATTCAGTTCGCGGTGAAGGATGAGGAACTTTATGTTATCGAAGTGAACCCAAGGGCTTCTCGGACCGTGCCGTTCGTTTCCAAGGCTATTGGCGTGCCGCTTGCTAAGATGGCAGCAAAAGTCATGGCTGGCGAAAAGTTGGCTGACATGGGCTTCACAGAGCCGATTCATCCGGAGCACTATTCCGTGAAGGAAGCCGTCTTCCCGTTTTCCAAGTTCCCTGGCATCGACATTAGTCTTGGGCCGGAAATGAAATCGACCGGAGAAGTCATGGGTATTGATGCAGACCTCGGCATGGCCTACGCCAAGTCGCAGATGGCCGCGTCTTCTCAGTTGCCGTTGGAGGGCAAGATCTTCTTCAGTGTTAAAGATCGTGATAAGGAAGCCTCCATCCCGCTTGCTCGCGAATTTGCCGAACTTGGGTTCGAAATTTACTCCACCTCCGGCACCGCGCGAACCTTTGAGGAAGCTGGGATAGAAGTAACCACCCTGCACAAGTTGGCTGAAGGGCGACCCAACGTGCTCGACATGGTCAAGAACGGTGAGATCGCCATGGTCATTAACACTCCGAGCGGTCGAATACCGCGTCGTGACGAGGTGAGGATCCGCAGCGGTGCGTTGGCTAACCGCGTGCCCATCATCACTACGATGCGGGGTGCGGAAGCTGCGATTCGATCGATTAAGTCGCTGAGGGCTTCTGATTTGGATGTTATGGCATTGCAGGAATACCACGCGTAGTGTCTGAGTCGTTTAGCGATTCGCTATTTCGATTTTTAGCCTCCAAACGGGCTCCCGATCTTTTTTCGGGAGGCGAGCGAGTCATGATGGCTCAAAAGCGATTGGCTAACCGCTTAGCGAAATACTGTTCAAAAAATCACATTTATTATTTTGAAATTCCTAAAAGCGACTTACAGTAGATACTGTTCAAATATCCAGCTTTTATGTTTTACGATAGTAGAGAAGAGGTGTTCCCAAACTGGTGGGACGCATTAGATGAAGCCAGTGAACTTGATCATGCTGATCGTGCACAGCATTCAAGAGGTAGTGACGATAGTGACTGTGACGGTATGGTCCTTGAGGCTGCAACGATTGGAGAAGATGAGGCCTTTCAAGATGAAGGTGTTCATGAAAAGCAGGCATGCCACGGAAGCCACGGAAATTTCCACTATCCTATTAGCGAGATCAATGATCGGCGCCTCAGCGAAGCGAGTGATACTGCCAAGACCAAATGCTTAGATTTCTCGGGCTTGGCAGCAGCATACGACCGCGATGTGATTCGTAGTATCTGGGAATTTTCTGAGGTTGTGCCGGGAAACGATCCTGATCTCTGGCGCAAGGACGAGTTTGGCAACTGGATCTATCGCCTTGACTACGGCCGACGCTCCTCTGAGTTCGGCTGGGAGATTTTCGATCCCGGCGTGGGACGTCACTCCCAAGGTGTTTACGCGATGCGCCCGATGCAGTGGCAAAGTTTTGTCAGCCAGCACGAAGTCATGGGTTAGTGGCGTCTCGACTTGGAAGCCGGACTCAATCTATAAGTTTAAAAAAGCCTTTTACCGATGCCACAGTCGAGGCCAGCTAGCTTCCGGACTACGTTCTTTGCAGGATGAAGAACTCGAACAAGATGTTGGTGCCAACGGACATACCTGTGGCTCACTTCTAATGTTCTCATGATCCTTGAAGGCGATCGCCTGCCTTCTTCTGTGCTTGGCGCCGCTTCGCGTTGCCTTTCGAGGTTGAAAATGCGCATTCCTCCTCGTAGTTGCCCCTCTTCGCTGGACAATTTTTGAGCTGAAATTCGTAATAAACACAAGGCGTTCGGCGTAAAATCGGTGGATAGAGACTACCCCAATCTAATGATTTCAGGCGATTCAGAGAACACAGACGTTGCAGGTAAAGCGATTTCCAACCGTGAACGCTTCCTGAAGGCGTGCCGCTGCGAGCCCCTCGATTACCCACCCATGTGGATGATGCGCCAGGCTGGGCGTTCCCTACCGGAATACATGGCGGTGAAAGAGAAGCATAGTTTTGTCGAAATTGTGCAGACGCCGGAGCTGGCCACAGAAGTGACCCTGCAGCCGATTCGTCGGTTTGACTATGATGCTGCGATTCTTTTCAGCGATATTCTCGTGATATGCGAAGCGATGGGTCAGTCTTACGGCTTCAGTGATAAAGGGGGAATCGAGATGGCTTTCAAGGTTCAGTCTGAAGCGGACGTAAATCGACTCGAAACTGGCGCCATTCGTGAGCGTCTTGACTACGTGGCGCAGGCGCTTCCCTTGATCCGCGATGGCCTCGACGGTAAGACAGCCTTGATTGGCTTTGCCGGTTCGCCCTGGACGCTTGCCAACTACATGATGGAAGGTGGCAGCTCCCGTGAATTCGTCGCTGCTAAGAACTTGCTCTATACCGATCCCAAGATACTCAACTCTTTACTTGAGAAACTGACCGCTGCCTGCATCGAATATCTGCAGATGCAGATCGAGTGTGGGGTGGATGCCGTGCAGGTCTTCGACACCCAGGGGGGTGTGCTGGCGGATAATGTTTTTCACGAGGCTTCCGGTCGCTGGATGGGAGAAATCGTTTCTGCCCTGAGGGACCAAGTGCCGGTAATTATTTTTTCCAAGGGAGCGAGTGGTAATCGTGAGGCACTCGAAAAAACCGGAGCGACTGTGCTTAGTGCCGATTGGACCTGTGACCTCGCTGACTTTCGCCGGGCGCTGCCAGATAAGATGGCGGTGCAGGGGAATCTTGACCCAACTTTGTTGACGACCACGCCGGAAGCGGCGGCGGCAGAAACTCAGCGCCTTCTTCGACGCATGCGTGGTCTTTCTGGCCATGTTTTCAATCTGGGTCATGGGGTGACGCCACAAGCGAAGATTGATTGCATCGAGGCGGTGCGATCCACCGTTAGGAGTTTCAGATGAGAAATACCAGAACGGCCGCTGATTTAATCCCGAACGTTTCGGAGTCAGTATACATATCGCATTCTCAGAAGACTCATGCCATCGAAGGCATGTCGATGGATCTGTTGATCAAAAAGACTCTCAATAACAACGAGAGGACGGAATGCTGCTTACACCCTCGCTCTCATCTTCTGTTCCGATTGAGCTTGTGCCGAGACTCCCATAGCTCTTTGGTAATGAAGACAAAGCAGGACAAGATTGTTCGGTATTTTGACTGCGCGAAACGCTGGGAGAGCTACTTCAAATTTATATGAGCCGCGTTGCTGTCATTGGAGGGGGTATTACTGGCCTCACGGCTGCTTATCGCCTTGTGGAGCAGGGACACGAGGTGACTTTATTCGAAGCGGCTGATCGGGTAGGTGGCGTGATCCAGACAATTCGTCGGGATGGTTTCCTTGCCGAGTGCGGTCCCAACACGCTCCTTGAGACGTCTCCCAAAATATCCCAGTTACTGAAAGATCTCGATCTGGAGAAGCGGCGTCTCGATCCTAACCCAGATTCGGATGCCCGATATATCCTTCGTAACGGTGAACCGAACGCGATGGCTTCGAGCCCCATGGGCTTTTTTACAGGAAAGCTCTTTACGTGGCGAGCCAAGCTCGCTCTCTTGCGGGAACCTTTTATCAGGGCGTCGTCATCGAACGCAGAGGAAAGTTTGGCTGAATTCGTTAGACGACGCCTCGGTCAGGAGTTCCTCGACTACGCAATCAACCCGTTTGTTGCCGGTATCTATGCGGGCGACCCGCATCAGCTTTCGGTTAAGGAGGCTTTCCCAAAGATTTGGGAGCTGGAGCAGAAATATGGTTCTCTCATCAAGGGCCAGATCTGCGGGGCTAAGGAGCGAAAGAGATCAGGAACTGTGTCCAAGGATCGTGCACCAAAGTTATCTTTTGATGATGGACTGCAAGTGCTGACCGACCGTCTTGCTGAAACGCTCGGTGATCGGATTAGGCTTAAATCCTCTGTCAACGGATTGAATCGAGTCGGCGAGAACGAAATTGGGGTGAAAGTTGCGGAAGAGACCAAAACCTTTGACGGAGTGCTCCTCGCAATGCCCGCCTACCGTCTCGCCGAGCTTGAATTTCCCGGTGGAGAAAAGGCCCTTTCCGAATTGAGTGAGGTGATTTACCCCCCTGTTGCCAGCGTTGTCCTAGGGTTTAAGAGGGATGAAGTCGCTCATTCTCTTTCGGGCTTTGGAACCTTGAACCCTGAAGTTGAAAAGGTTAAGACCTTAGGGACGATTTTCTCCTCGTCTCTGTTCCCGGGCCGTGCCCCGGAGGGCTGTGTTACTTTAACAAGCTATGTGGGTGGAATGCGCTCTCCCGACTTAGCGATGCAATCATCCGAAGAGATTGTGGCGCTGACGGTTGAGGATCTTCGTGCCATCTACGGAATCAGCGGGGAACCTGTTTTTGAGCAAGTTTTTCCCTACCCAAAAGCGATTCCTCAGTATGTGGTTGGCTACAGACGTTTCCGTGATCTCATGACTCATTGCGAGGCGGCTCATCCGGGAATATTCGTGGCGGGGCATTGCCGAGATGGCATCTCATTAGCTGATTCAATCGTATCTGGTGCCGAGATTGCTGAAAGAATCGGAAGCTATTTCGATAAAATTTCTAAAGCTTAAAACGACTTACCAGACGACAATTTTCAAGATGAAGAAAAAGGGCGTATTACTTCTTAACCTTGGTTCTCCCAATTCAACTTCGGTGGCTGATGTTCGCAAGTATCTCCGGGAATTCCTGATGGATGGTCGCGTTCTGGATGCACCATTTCCAATCCGTTGGTTCGTTGTCCACGCCCTCATTCTGCCGACTCGGCCAAAAGAGTCGGCAGAAGCCTATAGCGAAGTCTGGCTCCCTGAAGGATCGCCTCTCATTGTTACGAGCCAGCATCAGGCTGACGCACTGCAGAAGCAGCTTGAAGATATTCCAGTGGAATTGGCGATGCGTTACCAGAATCCCTCGATCGAAAACGCAGTCGATAAACTGATCGCTGAGGGGGTGGAACAACTCGTCATTCTCCCGCTCTTTCCTCACTACGCGATGTCGAGTTACGAGAGCGCCTTGGTAAAAGCCCAGAACGTGTTGGCCAAAAAAGCTCCACAAGTCGAATTGGAGGTCGTGCCCCCTTTCTATGACGACGATGAGTTCGTCAACGCTATGGTAGCCTCATCGGCAGGCTATCTTAGTGAGGGTTACGATCATATTCTTTTTAGCTTCCACGGGTTACCAGAGCGTCACCTAAGGAAGTCAGATCCGACTGGTGAGCATTGTCTTTCGTGCGAGAATTGTTGCGAGGGAACCTATCCAGCCCACAAGACGTGCTACCGTTCCCAATGTTACAAGACGGTGGAGGCATTTGTTGAGAAAGCTGATGTGCCCGCAGATAAGCATTCTGTTTCGTTCCAGTCGCGTCTCGGCCGAGATCCGTGGTTAAAACCCTACACGGACTTTACGGTAAAAGAGCTAGCTGGTAAGGGAGTGAAAAAACTGCTCGTAATATGCCCTGCTTTCGTTGCTGACTGCCTTGAGACGATCGAGGAAATTGGCATGCGAGCGAAGGAAGATTTCGTTGAGGCTGGTGGAGACGATCTGATCCTCGTGCCTTGCGTCAATGAACATCCTCGCTGGCTTGAGGGAATCGAGACGCTAACGCGACGCCACCTCGAAAGACTGCCCGCGTAAGTCATGGTAGGAGAAGGCACGATCTTTCACCAAGTCTGGAAAGCTCGCTGTCGCAATTATAGTCGCAAATTTACCGCCCTTGAGGATTCCTGTTGAATAAGTGGGCCCGTTGCCGACTACAAAAAAGAGCGACCCTTTCGAGCCGCTCTTATTTGTTTTAATGATAACTCTTTCCTCTACTGGCAGGCCTCACATTCCTCTCCGCTCATTAGAGCTTCGAGCGAGCAGGCTTCTTTTTCGGCCTCGGTGTGTTCTTTCTTTGTCTCTTCATTTCCGATACGAACTTCTTTTTTCACCTTGGTTGTGGCTTTTTCGATATTGGAAGCCTGCAGAGTCCGGAGGTAGTATGTGGTCTTGAGACCCTTACGCCAGGCCGCTCGATACATGTGGGACAGGGTCTTCATGTCCGGGGTAGCCAGGAAGAGGTTCACAGACTGAGACTGGTCGATCCACTTTTGGCGTCGGGCTGCCGCGTCGATGAGCCAAGTGTAGTCGATGGAGAATGCGGTGGCATACTTCTCTTTGAGGTGTTGGGGGATCTCGTCGATATCGGCGAGTTCTCCATCGTAATACTTGAGACGATCTACCATTTCTTCACCCCAGAGATTGAGTTCTTTAAGATCGCGAACGAGATACTGATTTAGCACGATGAAGTCACCGGAAAGGTTACCTTTCACAAAAAGGTTTTTAAAGGTCGGCTCAATGCACGGAGTGCTCCCCATGATGTTGGAAATTGTCGCCGTCGGAGCAATGGCGAGCACGTTCGAGTTGCGCATACCCTGCTTTTGGATTTTTTCGCGCAGAGCATCCCAGTCCATTTTGCCACCACGGGTAACATCAATGGGCTCACCGCGTTGCTCTTCGAGCATGTCGACTGTATCGTGTGGCATGATGCCTCGGCTCCACTTGGAACCGTCGTAGGTAGAGTAACTGCCCCGCTCTGCGGCAAGATCGCTGGAAGCTTCATAGGCAAAATAGGCAATGGCCTCCATGAACTCGTCGTTGAAGTCGATTGCCTCTTCGCTGGCGAACGACGTGTTGCGGAGGAAAAGTGCATTTTGGAGGCCCATAACCCCAAGGCCTACTGGTCGGTGGCGCTGGTTGGCGTTAGCAGCGGCATCAGTTGGGTAGAAATTAATATCGATGACGTTGTCTAGAGCACGGACAGCGGTGAAGATAGTTTCCTTGAGCTTGATCAGGTCGAGCTCGCCCTCGTCGGTGAGGTGAGAGTCGAGCACCACCGAGCCAAGGTTACACACGGCGGTCTCGTCGTGCGAAGTGTTCAAGGTAATCTCGGTGCAGAGGTTGGAGCTGTGGATGACACCTGTGTGGTCCTGAGGGCTGCGCACGTTGCAGGGGTCTTTAAAAGTTATCCACGGGTGACCGGTTTCGAAGATCATTTTCAGCATGCGCTTCCATAGATCGATCGCCGGGACTTCCTTACCATATATCTTGCCTTCACGGGCATCGACTTCGTATTGCTCGTAGCGTTCCTCGAAAGCTTTGCCGTAGAGGTCGTGGAGGTCTGCTGCCTCGTTGGCACGGAAGAGGGTCCAGCTGCCGCGAGCCTCCATGCGCTTCATGAACAAATCTGGAATCCAGTTTGCGGTATTCATGTCGTGAGCACGTCGACGCTCATCACCGGTGTTTTTGCGCAACTCAAGGAAGTCGTCGATATCATTGTGCCACGATTCAAGGTAGGCACAACCAGACCCGCGGCGCTTGCCGCCTTGGTTGACTGCGACGAGCTGGTCGTTGTGGAGCTTAAGGAAGGGGATTACGCCCTGACTTTCACCGTTGGTACCCTTGATGTAGCTGCCCGTTCCACGAACCGATGTCCACGAGCCACCAAGGCCGCCCGCCCACTTGGAGAGGTAGGCGTTGTCAGCGACACCTCGCTGCATAATGGACTCAATGCTGTCGTCAACCTTGTAAAGGTAACAGGATGACAGTTGGCTGTGCAGGGTGCCTGAGTTGAAAAGAGTTGGCGTAGACGAACAGAAACGACGGCTCGAGTAGAGGCGGTAGAGGTCAATAATACGGTTTTCGCGATCGTTCTTTTCGTCGATCATCAACCCCATGGAAACGCGCATCCAAAATAGCTGGGGCGTTTCAAGACGGCGGTGTTTTTCAGCGGTCTTGTCGACGATGAGATAGCGGTCGTAAAGGGTCTGGATACCGAGATAGTCAAAGTCAAGGTCAGCAGTCGGGTTCACTGCGTCGGCAAGACGGTCGAGATTATATTCGAGCAATCGTGGGTGGATGCGTTCAATCTCAGTGCCGCGAACAAGATTCTGCTTGAAGGCACGACGATGGAATTCTCCGAGAGAGCGGACGCCATCGCGAACGATGTCCCAATCAAGGACTTCCTCGTAGATATAAGTGAGAAGAATACGACCCGCAAACTTGGCGAAATCTCCATCCTTTTCGATGAGGCTCTTGGCGTTAAGAATGACGGTCTTTTTAAGATCGCTTTCGCTCATCTCGTTGAAGAAGGCACGACGAAGTTCCTGCTCGATCTCTTCAGCGTTGAGGCAGAGTTCAAGACCTGTTGAGGCGAATTCGATGCGTTTACGAAGGTCGAGGCCATCCCAGAGATCGCTGGATCCATCGGCGCGGTTGACCACGATCATCGACTCTTGGGTGGACTCTAGTTCGAGTGTTTGCTCTTCCTCGTCGACGGCACGCTCGGCTGCGCGGTGAGCACGGTAGAGTATGTAGGCTTCCGCGACCTTGAAGTGGCCTTGACGCATCAGTTCCTCCTGAACACAGTCTTGGAGTTCTTCGATACGAATAAATTCCTGACCGCTGTGAGCGAGGCGATCGGTTAAAGCTTCGGAGACTTCTTTGGCTGGAGAAGAGTCCATGCCCTGGGAGAGAAAGGCGCTTCGCACGGCGACTTCGATTTTATGGGGCAACCACGCCACGACCTCACCGTTGCGGCGGATCACTTTGCAAACTGGCTTTTCGTTATCAGAGATAAGATTGAACCCAGGTTCAGTTTTCTTACGACGAATGAGGAGACTTTTAGCCACATCATGAGCATTTTGTCTAACGAGGGCTTGCTCAATGATTGAGGTGAGTTCCTCCCCGGAAAGAAGAACTGGAGCATCGTTGTCTTCGCCGCTAACCTTGGCGTGAAGCATATCTGAAACCGAAGCTACGATGTTGGCTACAAGCTGCTGATTTGATTCGTTGAATATGTCGTCTTGTTTTCTCGAAAGTGCCAAGTCAGTGACTGCCTTACCCACCGTTTCCGCGATCTGCTCAACGCTAAGCTCTTCCTGACCGTTACCCGCTTCAACATGAATCCGTGGCGAAGGAAGCTCAGGCGCTTTCGCCATTTCGCCCCAGTTGAAGCGGGGTTTCATGTCCTCTGGCGTTTCTGCAGCACGCTGAAGTTCAATATCTTGTTCGATAAAATTGCGGGTTATCATGTGCGAATGGGAATGTGCGGTAAGTGGTTAGGCGTAGAGAATATAAACCGGGGAATTGTCTCAGTAAGTATTAGTCCGCAGGCACGACACGAGCAGGGATGAAACCTGCCCGTGTCGGCAAATGGGGACTAAAGCTCGTCGTCGTCGACGGTAGAAAGGGCGGAGGCTTTCTGATATTCCGTGACACGCTGCTCGAAGAAATTGGCTTCCTTCTTAATATCCATGGTCTCAGCGAGCCATGGGAAGGGATTCTGAACACCGGGGTTGAGAGGATTGAGTCCAACTCCCTCAAGACGTCGATCAGCGATGAAATCAATATATTGGCAGAATTCGTTAGCATTGAGACCAACCTGACTAACTGGGAGACAATCATTGATGAATTCTTTCTCCAACACAATAGCCTGTCTCATGGTGTCGACGAGCTCATTCTTAAATTCTTCAGTCCAAATTTCCATGTTCTCGCTGATCAAATCCATGAAGAGATTGCGGAGCAATTCGATGTGGTTGGATTCGTCACGCAGGGTGTAGCGAAACATTTGACCAATGCCGGGAAATTTGTTTTGGCGATAAAGGCTCAAAATCATTCCGAAGAGACCATAGAATTGAGTGCCCTCCATGCACTGGCCGAATAGAAACACGTTCTTGGCGAAGAGCCTTTTGTTCTCAGGGTCCGTCAGATCCATTTCGCGACGAACATCGTGAGAAATATTAGTGATAAACTCGTTCTTCTTCTTAATTGTTGGGATTTGCTCAAACATCGCTTCGCACTCATGCGGATTGATTCCAAGAGAGGAAATCATGTAGAGAAGGCTGTCAGCGTGAATGTTCTCTTCGTGGGCATGCCTACCGAGAACTAGTTTGAGTTCGGGCGCGGTTACTTTTTCACGGATAACGTGAAGCACGTTGTCACCCACAATACCTTCGGCAGCAGAAAAATAACCGATACCCATTCTAATGATCCAGCGTTCGCTGTCACTGAGATCGTTGCCTTGCCACTGCTCGATGTCCTTCTGCATCTGAATATCCTCTGGCTCCCAGTGGTTGGCCTTCATTTTGCCATACAAGTCATAGGCCCACGTGTATTTGAGGGGCAAAAGATTGAAAGCTTCTGTTTGTCGTCCGTTGATAACTCTTTTGGCAGAGAATGCTTCTTCTGCTTTTTCTTGATTCAGGACAAATTTACGATCTCCTATTTTGAAGCTTTTTTCCATATTGTGTCGGATAGGTATTGAGGTTCGGAATAACGGGTTATATGCGGTATCAGGGACTGATTACACTCCCTAAGTTTGGTAAATTTTTAATTTCCAGAGTTTTAATGACCACCTGTAAAAAAGGGTAATTATCCGGAAAACAAACAATTTACATAGCGCACCGACGTTACGTCACAAACACCACATCTGGGTGCACGCAGATAAAAATGCACAATATGTAGTGGTTGTTCAAGACTAATTTGACAAATTTACTCATTTTCTTTTTTTCTACCCAACAAACAGTTAAATCGGCGCCAACTGATTACAAAATTGTTGAATATCAAAATACATTAAAAGTCAGCTAGATTCAGATATGACAGCCGAAATTCAGAGAAAAGGCCCAAAAAAAGGGGCGAATTCAGGTAGATTCGCCCCTTAAAATCGGTGTATGAAGCGGATCAGCCTGCGAAACGTGCTGCCACAGCGTCCCAGTCTACTACATTCCAGAATGCGTCGACGTAATCTGGACGGCGGTTTTGATAGTTGAGGTAGTAAGCATGTTCCCAGACGTCGAGGCCTAGCAGCGGTTGGCTGCCATCGCAACCGGCTGCGGCGCCCATGATCGGGTTGTCTTGGTTTGGGGTGCTGGTCACCGCAACGGTACCGTCATCTTTTCTCACGAGCCAAGCCCAGCCAGAACCGAAGCGTGTCAGAGCCGCTGCTTTAAATGCTGCTTTAAATTCGTCGAGAGAGCCGAAAGCTGCATCGATAGCATTGGCGAGATCCCCAGATGGGGTTCCGCCGCCGCTAGGGCTCATGCTGGACCAGAAAAGGGAGTGATTGGCGTGGCCACCCCCATTGTTGCGAACGGCTCCGCGAATTCCTTCGGGAACGGATTCGAGATTCGAAATGAGATCCTCAATTGATTTGGTCTCAAGTTCAGCATTGCCATCCAACGCTTTGTTGAGGTTAGCGATGTAGGTCGCGTGGTGCTTTCCGTGGTGGATGCCCATGGTAGCCGAGTCGATATGAGGTTCGAGGCCTTCTTGGGCGTAGGGTAGTTCGGGTAGTTCGTGTGCCATAGTCTTTTGTGCCTGGTGATAAATTTAGTTGGTTTTTAGAATGTAGATGGAATCATAAATCGCTGCCGTGCATCAAGGAGAAACACTCGCAGCAGATTGTCAAAACCGGTTACGTGCGGAAAAGCGTTTTTTTTCCGAAACTCGATCTTTTGGGCAGAAATAACGCAACTTGCCGCTGCTTCTTAGAACAAAAACACCGGTGGTGGCACAACTGAGAGGGTGCCGCCATTCCGGCTGAGATCGACACCCTCTGAATCCTCAATCGTGATGACGGTGTTATTTTCAAGTTCGATGGTAACGCGGCTGGACTCGACCTCTACGTAGGTAGTGGTGTTGTAGGGAACGCCAAAAGAGTCATAACCGACCACGGTTCGGGGAACCCTCTCATAGGCAATGAACTCAAGAGTATCGCTGCGCCCTTCCTCCGTCACCTTGGAACTCCGCTTGTCGGGGGGGCCTATCGACGCGATGACCTCGCTGAGCGTCATACCAAGAGCGACCTGATGATTGTCAATCAGGTCCTTGACTCCCACGTAGCGATCATAAAATGCGTGGAGATTGGTTTCGAAGCTCTCGTGCAGTCCAGCAACAGCCCCTTTGCTGATCCAGCCAGCGATTTGGCCTTGCTTGGCTTTGGCGCGGACCCGGTAAGCTTTTTCGCTAACGGCTAAGAGGATCGCATTTTGGTTGGGGAGCAAGGTCCCAAGCCATCGGTCGGCCGCGAGCGTCGAGTAAGCTGGCGCAGCGATGGAAATACGAACAACTACGTCATTGACGACCATGCCCTCGAGATAAATTACTCCGTCTTCTTTGACAAGTTGGCTGGACTTTCGGTCCTCTTTTTTAATCGTGACCACGCCGGGGCGTCGAAGTTGTGCCTGCAAAGCAGGGAGGAAGAAGAAAGATGTAATGAGCAGCGTCGTGTAGGCTCGAATGTTCATGATAGGCGAGATTGAGGATATAAAGGGGATACAACGAACAACGAACTTTCACAAGACTGACGAAGCGCGCGGGAAATCTAGTCAATTATTTCTCCCGGCTCCGGGCAGGCGGGGGAATCCAGACCGGCCTTAGGATACCCGGCCTGCTTTGGCCCGAGTCAGAGAGACAACTCTCGCCGCGAGTTTTTAAGAATTGCAGGCACCTCTGTCTCGCTTGGTCGCCGGCATAGCCCCAGCGAATCCTGACAGGACGCTGGTCTTCCCCCTCAAAAATCAGCTGAGAATCATCGAGACTGGTGTTGTTGACTTCGCTCGAGTGACGAAATAAGTCGATTTTGCCAAACGGGATGAGAGAAGAGACGCCACAGCCAATAGGCCAAACACATTCCTGAATAGCCTCTGCGTCATGGCCGAGTTAGTGGAGATCTAATCTCGAATTTCTTTCTGCGTTTTTGCGTCGGCGACGACGACTTGATCGCGATAGTAGGTCGCATCGCTGCGGAATGTGAGTCGGGCGTTGTGGCGACGCTCAAGTTCCACGAATAGTTCGCCATCGTGAGTACGAAGCCGTTCCATAACGTCTGGGTGAACGATTACGATGAGTTCTTTCTGGCTCTCGTTCTTGGCAAGAATGCCTTTGAGTTTCCGCTGTAATTCCACGCTCATGGATTCGGCGCTTTTGATCATGCCGCGCCCCTGACAGAAGTGGCAGGGTTCATTGATCGTGATGTTGAGGCTTTCGTGGAGGCGCTGGCGGGTCATTTCCATCAGACCGAGCTGCGAAATCTGAGTAACTTGGGTCTTTGCCTTATCTTTCTTAAGGCGCTCGCGCATCACCTTGTAGACAGCCATTTGATCACGGCGAGCCCTCATGTCGATGAAGTCGATCACGACAAGACCGCCGATGTTGCGGAGTCGCAATTGGCGGGCAACTGCTTCCGCAGCTTCGAGGTTAGTTTGCAGGATCATTTTGTCCTGATTCTTGGCCCGGCCAGTATTTACGTCGATAGCGATGAGCGCTTCGGTTTCGTCAATGACGAGGTAGCCGCCGCTGGGTAGCCAAACTTGGCGGAAGAATGCGTCATCGATCTGGCGCTGAATGCCCAGCTTTTCAAAAATCGGAATAGGCGTCTCAAAGTATTGGATTCTCTTTTTGGAACGACGTGAAATAACACCGATGAGCTCTTTCATCTGCTCAGCCGCTTCAGAATCGTCGCAAAGGACTTCGTCGATTTCGTCAGTCAGAAAATCACGGACGGTTCGCTCGATGAGGTCGGGTTCGCGAAAGACGCAGGCGGGCGCCTTGCTGTTGGCGGCCTCTTCTTCGATCTCATCCCACTGATCCAGGAGGATAGCGAGGTCACGGACAAAATAGCGAACTTTCTGGCCGGCAGAGACGGTGCGAAGAATCACCCCCATTTTGGCAGGGATGGTCAGCTTTTCACCCATGATCTTGCGAAGACGGGCACGTTCTTTGGGGTCGTCGATCTTGCGTGAGATGCCGAGTTGGTCATTGCGCGGCATTAGGACCATGTAGCGGCCTGGAAGAGAAATGTTGGTGGTGATTCGGGGGCCCTTCGTTCCGATGGGTCCCTTGGTCACTTGGACAAGCACCTCAGAACCGACCGGGTAGAGGTTGGGAATGTCTTTGGACTGGATCCGATTCTTACTACGGCCTTTCCCTTTTCCTTTTCCTTTGCCGCCGCCACCTTGCTGGGCCTTGCTGTGGCTTTTCCCTCCATTTCTCTGAATCTCTTCGAGGCTTGAGTCGAGAGCTTCGGGAATCGCGTCCCAGAAGTGGAGGAAGGCGTTCTTTTCGAGACCGATATCAACGAACATCGCGTTGAGGCCCGGCTCGATATTTCGGACGATTCCCTTGAAGATTGAGCCGACAATATTTTCTTCATTGGAGCGTTCTACTGTGTATTCCTCCAGCGAGCCGTTTTCTAGCAGTGCTACACGGGTTTCAAGTTTCTCACAGTTAACGACAATTTTATTTCCTTCGGCTAATTTCTTGGGACCAAAAAACTTACGAATTTTACTGAACATGATTTTTTTAAAGGATGGTTAAAGGGTTTCGGGCCCTTGTGCCTGAGCGGTAGGGGCAAACGCGAAATCCCAGGGCAGAGTATTGAAGGTCGGCGAAACACGTGACTAGTTGCACATCCGCAGCCATTAAAGGAGGCGGAACTTAGGTTTGGGTTTTGAATTCATATTGCCTACTTGGCCACGTTGGTCAGAATTTTGTCTGATCGTGGGAGGAGCCAGTAAGCCTCCGAATGGACGAAAATAACGCCGCCACGGAGTCTCGGGCACGAATGCGGCCACGTCCACCACAGATTCTGAGTCAGCGCCGGCTTGATTCAAAGGTCATGAGGTCGTTGTTGTCAAACGGGGACGTTCATCACCTGACCAGTCTGTTCAGTGGCCAGGGTAGGGGCATGAAGTCGATTTTGTGGCCTTCATTATAATTGTGTCATTTTTATAAATGTGCTTCGCGATCGGGGTAGCGCTGCCGCCTCCGGAGTCACCGTTTTCGGGGAAAATATTTACATCGACAGGCGAAAATAAACTCCTGACTTTTTTATGGATTGGGCAACGTTCCTTCCGTGAGTGTCTACAACATGGAGAGAGGCGTGTTTTACCGTTGCCAGCGATGCTCCAACTGCTGTCAGTGGCCTGGAGAGGTGCCCTTGACCGACCGAGAGGTGAATCGCATTGCTGATTTCCTCGAGATGAACGTTTATGACTTCGTCGCAAAACATACTGCCCTGCGGTTGAACCGGGGTGGCTTGACGTTGCGAGAACAGCGAGGTGGAGCCTGCGAGTTCCTCGATGGAATTGATTGCCGAATTCAGGAAGTGAAGCCTGATCAATGTGCCGGGTTTCCGAACCAATGGAATTTTCCGGGATGGCAGGAAAAGTGTGAGGCAGTCCCTGAGCGTATGGATCACCGAGTCGATGATTGATCGCCAAGGTCAAAAAAAAACGCGGCAGTTTCCTGCCGCGTTTTTGAAGTGATAACTTTATGGTTTATCCTTAATCCGTTCTTACAAAGAATTTTTAAGAGCGGAGGAAGGCTTGAAACCAACCGTCTTCGAAGCGGCGATTTGGATAGTTTCGCCAGTCTTCGGGTTGCGGCCGGTGCGAGCGGAGCGATTGCGGACTTCGAAAGTACCGAAGCCGAGCAGCTGAACGCTACCGTCTTTTTTAACGCCAGAGGCGATGTTTTCGAGCACAGCTTTTACTGCTGCTTCGGCGCCCTTCTTGGAGGTTTCTTCGCCGAGGGTGGATTGTACTGCTTCAATGAGTTCTCCCTTGTTCATCGTAATTTTGGTAGTTTGGGTCAAACGAATAATATAGCCGTTTTTCACGGAGGAATCAGCCTGAATCCTCCGCGGATCAACGGTTCTAGCTTCTTATCACCTCTTTACTAAGAAGTAAAAATTAGTTTAGCAAGTTTAATTTTTAGGGTCTCTGTCTCTTTTAGTTGTAATATCACGCTTTCTCATGAGCTCCGAAACTATCTGTACTCACCTCCGTAATCAAACTAACATACACACAACTGCGTTCGTCGCGCCGGGAGCGGACGTTCTGGGCAATGTGACGTTGGAGGAGTTTTCTAGCGTCTGGTATGGATGTATTTTGCGAGGTGATATCGAGGCTATCCAAGTGGGTAAGGGCAGCAACATTCAGGACGGTACGGTAATCCACTTGGCGAGTGATCTCGGCACCAGAGTCGGGGAGTATGTCACGGTCGGACACAGGGCTTTGTTGCACGCTTGCGAGGTGGAAGACGAGGTCCTTATTGGGATGGGAGCGATCGTGATGGACGGCGCACGGATTGGGGCTCGCAGCATCGTCGCAGCTGGAACGGTGGTGACCCGTGGAGTGGAGGTGCCTCCGGGATCGCTCGTCGTAGGAACCCCAGGAAAAATCGTTAAGTCATTGAGTATCAATGAACAAAAAGGCATCAAAGAATGGGCTGAAAAGTATATAAAAGTCTCAGCTGAACATCGGGCCTTCCTCGCCGAGCAAGACCGAGCACCAATCCCGGAGTGAAGCTTCAAGCGCAAAGCGCTGATAAAGTCGCCGTTTGCCAAGCGAGGTATCGCTCGCGATAGTAGGAGATTAAGAAACGATGGATAAGTCGGTTGTTGAAGTTGAAGTGAAGAATGTGCTGGCTACCAGCGCAGGGTCTGCCGTGTTCCTCGGGAACGAAGAAAAAGTCTTCGTTATTTACGTAGACCACGCTGTGGGATCGGCCATTAACATGTTTATGCACGGAACTCCGAAGCCTCGCCCACAAACTCACGATTTGTTCGGCAATGTGCTCATCGCTTTGGGCGCTCGTGTGAGCCGGGTCGTGATCAACGATTTCTCAGATACGGTCTATTATGCCCGCCTGATCGTGGAGGCAGAAAATGAGCTGGAGGCGCGAAAAATTGTCGAAATTGATGCCCGTCCGAGCGATTCTATTGCCCTCGCAGTGCAGGCTGAAGCTCCGATTTTGGTCGCTTTACACGTCTGGGAGTCTGTTGAAGACATGTCGATTGTGCTGAAAAAAATGGAAGAAAATAACGAAGGAGGCGGGTTTCCCGAGACCTAATTCGTTGTTTTTTGGTCTGCTTTTATCAGCTTAAGGCGCTAATTTACAGGCTATTTCAAACCACTCCAAGCAATGAGATCGAGGCCCGTTAACTAGTTGTCTAGGGTATAGATGAAGAGCCCAGAACGCAGTTTTGGCTCAAACCATGTCGATTTGGGTGGCATGATTTCGCCGGCATCGGCGATGTCAATGAGCTGTTGGACTGTAGTGGGATACATGGAGAAGGCCACGGCCCAGTCTCCGCTGTCGACGCGCTTTTCGAGTTCCTCAGTGCCCCTGATTCCGCCAATGAAGTCGATCCTTTCATCGGTGCGGGGGTCTCCGATACCGAGTATCGGGGTTAGAACGCGATCCTGAAGAACGGCCACGTCGAGTCTATCGATTGGACTCTCAGATTCGACGGGGGACCAATTTAACTCGTGCCATTGGCCGTTGACGCAGAGGCAGAGGGATTCGCTCGACTCGGGTGTTTTCTTACCATTGGAATCGAGAATGAAATTATCAGCCAATTTCTCGAGGAAGCTTTCCACTGAGAGACCGTTTAGATCCTTTACGACGCGGTTGTAGGAAAGCACCTTGAGTTGGGTCGCCGGGAAAAGCACCGCAAGAAACCAATTATAGTTCTCGTTGCCGTCGTGATTTGCATTCGCCTCACGACGTTCGCGACCTACGCGGGCGGCGCTGGCGCTACGATGGTGACCATCTGCCACGTAGGAAAGGGGAATATCGCGGAACGATTTCAGAATCGGGCCACCTTCCGATTCATTGACACGCCAGACAGTGTGTTGCACATCGACGTCATCTGTGAAATCGACGGTCGGCTCATGGTTGGTAATCCAGTCTTCAACAAAGACATCGATAGCGGCCTCGTCCTTATAGGTTAGGAAAACAGGGCCAGTATTGGCGCTGAGGACATCAGTGAGCTTGGTGCGGTCGTTTTCTTTGACTGGTCGAGTCTTTTCATGCTTGCGGATGATATCGTTTTCATAATCTTCGATATGGCAGGCGAGGGTGATCCCAATCTGGGAGTGACCATCCATGATCTGGCGGTAAAGATAAACACAGGGTTCAGGCTCACGGACGAGGATGCCTTCTGACTGAAATTTATCGAGGTTCTCTTTGGACTTGGCGTAGATTTCGTCGCCGTACGGATCAGTTCCTGCCGGGAACTCAATTTCTGCCCGGACCACGCGCAGAAAACTGTGCGCGTTGTCACCGGCCAAGGCTCGGGCCTCTTCGGTATTAACCACGTCGTAGGGCACAGAGGCGACGGTTTCTGCATTGCCAGGGCCTGGCACGAGTGAAGGAAAAGCTTTTACTCTCATGTTTGTTGATAGGATTCCAACACCTACACGGAAGCGATGGGATCACAACCCACAAAATTGCAACGGTTGGGTGCAACTTCTGCCTTAAGGATGAGGTAATCTCGAAGGCCAAAGGGAAAAGACCGTTGTGGGCGAGGCAATCAACGCAGGCCTGTCAGTGGGTATTTTTCAAGCGGGAAACCTTACCGCATGGTCTACGAGGAAGAACCCTTTGGCGTGGTCTTCGAGTCTGCTCCGTAGAGCTATGTGCGAATCTATCAAGTTGGAAGCTGTTGGCCTGCCATCAGGGTTGGATCAGCATCCAATAATCCCTGAGATGACCTCCGCATTCACCACGGTAAGAGAACCCACAATGAGGTGAGCACCAGAGTTGGCGAAACTCTCAGAGGGATGAGTTGTGGTCACTGCGATCACTTTCATTCCAGCAGCGAGTCCGGCTTCCACGCCGACGTGAGCGTCTTCAATGACCAGACAGTTCGCAGGTTCTCTTTCGATTTTTTCGGCAGCTCTGAGGAAAACATCTGGATTCGGTTTGCCGCGGGCGACGTCTTCGGCGCCGGTGTAGTGAGATCCGAAGTATGAGTCCAGTCCGGTAGATTGGAAACAGACTTCGATGTTCTTGCGGGAAGTGGAGGATCCGAGTGATATGGGAATGCCAGATCGTTTGAGATTCTCAACAAGATCGAGGACACCGGGCAGAGGATCGAGATTGCGTGAGATGAGGAGCTCACGGTAGAGTTCCTCCTTCCGTTCGCCGAGTTCTTTGATCTCGGCTTCGTTATGGCTCCATTCGAACACGTTGGGAATGCACATTTCATTTCTCATCCCGAAAGACTCTTTGAACAGTTCTTTGGTCATTGGCTTACCGATTTCCTTGGCCAGGGTAAACCAGGAACTCTCATGCTGGTCGTGGGAGTCGATCAAAACGCCGTCGAGATCGAAAACTACGCCGAGAGGAGATGAAGAGGTGGTCATAAAAAAGCGTTGCTGGTGCGCAGTAAAAGGGGGGCGTAGGAAATGTCAAAGGTGAGATTGGAGATGAATCGAATGCTCCGAATCCCAAAAATCAAAGACTTCATATTTCTGGTTGTGGTTCCGGTGATCGCATTTAAGTCGCCAAGTTGTCTGGGGAGACGATTATCTTATGACGTCGCCACTGACCATCTCCTCTACAAGCCTTGCCCCTATTTGCTCCTGCGGTCTGTAGATCTCCGGAGTGGAAAATACGGCGCTTGATTGAAAGGCTGGATGCGTTGAGGCTCGGAGATGGATTCCCGCTTTCTAAGCCTAATGGCTTCAGTCGCCCTGTTTTTTACTGCCTGCGGTGAGCCCTCCGCCTCTGACACGACGGAGGTAACCGTCACTCTTTCTGAGGAGGATGAAGGCGCTCTTTCTGCTGATTCGGGGCCGGCTGAGACGCCGCCAACCGCGAAATTTGAGCCCAAGCCGGCTTCCCAAGGTGCTTCCACAGGTCGCCCCCGTATCTGGAGTGAAGTGAAACTTCACGAGGCTGTCCGGGCTGCAAACCCCGGTTATACGGGCAACGGTCAATTCCAGATCGATCCTAATGGTCAGGTCCAGGCAATCGCACTAGATAATTGTGGTGTGACTGACCTTTCTCCCTTCTCCGGGATGCGACTGCAGGTGCTCTATTTGCTTGGTTGCGCCGTCCCGGATATCAACGTGCTCTCGGGCATGCCGCTGGTAGAACTTTATGTCGAGCAGACTGGGGTCACCGATCTTTCCCCACTCAAGGGTGCAACGACGCTGCGCAAGCTCTATCTCAGTGACACGGATGTGAGCGATTTAACGCCGCTCGAAGGTCTTCCTATTGTTGAGATGAACCTTGTCCACACTCAGGTGAGGAACCTCGATCCACTGAAAGGCATGCCCTTGCAGATGCTGTGGTTGACGGGGTCTCCGATAGAAGATGTATCGGGCCTGTCGGAGAGTCCGCTCGTCAGCGTGACACTGCACCAGACCAACGTGACTGACCTCTCTCCATTTTCCAACACGGCCCTGCAACGGCTCCATATCGGGGAAACCCCGGTGACGGATTTGTCTCCGCTTGCCGGCATGCGACTGACGCGTCTTGTTTTTGACCCGGAAAAGATTGAGAAGGGTATGGATGCGGTGAAAGCCATTCGGACGATTCAGCAGATTGGAAGAAAGTTTGAGGACGGGAATAATGATTTGGCACCTCCGGCGGTCTTTTGGCCATCATTGGAAGTGCCCGAAGCGAAGCCCGGAGCGCCGGTTCCCGATCTTGAACCCTCCCAAAGTGGTATCCCCGGGAGGAAAGAGGGCGAGTAAGTTTATTGAAAGAAGTGACTAACTGAGCGGCGTAAAATTTAACCATCATGTTTCGCTCCATTTTCACGGTCAGTGGATTCACGCTGGTGAGCCGTCTTCTCGGGTTTGCCCGAGATGTGCTCATTGCGAAGTATCTTGGTGCGGGAGCAACTGCTGACGTCTGGGTGGCAGCGTTTCGTCTGCCGAACTTGTTCCGTCGTATTTTTGGGGAGGGAGCTTTTAATACAGCTTTCGTGCCGATATACAGCGGTCGACTCGAAGAGAAAGGGAAGGAGGCTGCGGACGATCTCGCTCAGAGGACGATCTCAGTGATGTTCGTGATCTTGATGATCACGTGTGCGTTGGTGTTTATCTTCATGGATCCCGTGATCCGGGTGATGAGCCCAGGCTTTGCGGAGGGAGGGCGCCTGGGGCCTGCCGTAGCTGCTTCTAGAATCACGATTGGATACCTCGTCTTTATTTGCCTCGTGGCCGCCCTCAGTGGAGTGCTGAACAGCCGTCGGGTTTTCGGGGCTCCAGCTTTTGCCTACGTCGTCTTAAATGTTGTTTTCATCATCACCCTGGTGGGAGTGATTCCTCAAACCGAAGAGCCACTCACTGTATTGTGCTGGTCAGTACTCGTGAGTGGTTTCCTCCAATTACTCGTGGTCGTTGTGGCTTGCATAAGGCGAGGGGTGAAGCTCCGCTTTCGCAAGCCGGTCATCGATGATGACATGAAGAAATTGGGTGGCCTCATGGCACCCGGACTCGTCAGTGCCGGAATACAGCAACTCAACTTGATCGTGGGTCAGGCGGTGGCGTCCTTGCAGGTGGGCGGTGTGGCTTTGATTTTTTATGCAGATCGTATTAACCAGCTCCCCCTCGGCCTGGTCGGTATTGCTCTTGGAACGGTGCTCCTTCCGGAACTGACTCGCAAGTTACGCGGCGGGGACGAGAAGGGAGCACACGTTACCCTGACTCAAGGTATGGAGCTTGCTTTGCTCTTTGTGCTGCCGGCAACCGCGGCCATGCTCGTCATTCCGGTGCCGATCATGCACGCACTTTTTGTTGATGGAGAATTCACCGCCGCTTCAGCCAATGAAGCCGGTCGGGTTCTGGCCGCTTTCGCGCTGGGAACGCCAACATACGTGCTCGCCAAAGTTCTTCAGCCAGCTTACTTCGCCCGGGAGGACACGAAGACTCCTATGCGGTTCACGATCGCTTCCGCTGCAGTCAATATGGTGTTGGCTTACCCTGCCTTTCTCTGGCTTGGGCCGACTGGTTGTGCGTTAGCGACTTCAGTGGCCGGTTGGGTTAATATTCTGCTGCTCTGGTTTGGATTGCGCAAAGCGGGTTTCCTCAAGGTAACGGCCCGTTTCACCGGCAGGGTAACTCGTATCCTTATTGCCTCGGCTGTCATGGGGGTGCTGGTGTGGATTCTTGCGAAATATGGTGAGCCATGGATTCTTAGCGAAAAGAACATCGTGATTCGGGTCGTTCTTCTGGGAGCGCTCGTGGCGGTTGGCGTGGTATTTTATTTATTCGCCGTCATTGCTACGCGAGTCTATTCTGTTGCCGAATTAAAGAATCGCCTGACAAGGCGTTCTCGGTTGTAACTAAATGGCAAAGATTGTCGTCTCTTTTTTAGAATGAGCTTAAGGAATCTAATGTTGATTCGTGGACTGGTCGTCCTCGTTATTATTTGGGCAGCTGTTTTTGGGGTGGTCAAATTAGCGGGTTCGATGAAGCCGACCGCGAGTAAGGTAAACCGCTATTTGACCAAGTTTTCTTTAGCCGAGGTGACGGATCCCGAGGAACGCCTTAAAAAAATCGATGAGGTCGCACAACTTCTCAACCAACTCGAAGTTTCAGAGCTCAATAAGCTTCGCGAAGAGATGGAAGTCGATCCTCGCAGAGAGTTGTTTGAGCAGCTGAGTCCGGAAGAGCAGCTCTACTTCTTTGAGAAGCGGGCCGGCCGAGCCTTTGAGCAGCTAATGCAGTCTTTCAATGAAATGGAACGGGACGAAAGAAAGCGTATCGTTGAGCGGGCCTTGAGCCAAATGCAGAATGACGATAACCGACGCCCCCAAAGAGAACGTCTCGAAGAGGAGAATCCAGAGCTCGTGGACAAAATGGCCGAGGCAGGCTTTAAGGCCTACTATTCAGAGGCTGATGCTGAAACTAAAATTGATCTTGCTCCCCTGATGGAGGAGATGCAGCGGGCTATGAGCCGGATGGGAGGACGACGGTGATGACGAAGCGCGGGAAACGTTCTGACCAAGGTTTGACGATGGTCGAGATTCTCGTCGTGGTAGCAATTCTCGGGATTATTGCCGCGATCATTGTTCCAGTCTCGGATCGAATGAAGAAATCGGCCACCTCGACGCAGTGTATTGCAAAGCTTAAAAACCTGGGAATCAGCTTGAGCAGCTATTTCTTCGATAACGGAGACCAGTTTCCCGAGATGGTAGCGGCGCGGGAAAGTCGTAATCAGGATGATCCAGCGATGGATACGGTTCTCGCGGAATACGTGCGTGATGGACAGGATTTTAAGTGTCCAGCAGATCACGGGGGGATCTTTGAAGAAACCGGCACGAGCTACTTCTGGAATAGTCTCATGAATGGTCAGCGACTCAGCAACATGAACTTTCTCGGGATCACGAAAGACGCCGGGGGGATTCCGCTGATGTCAGATAAGGAGAACTTCCATCAACACATTGGAGACGGGGTGAACATTCTCTACGCGGATGGCCACGTTCAAAAGGAGTTGCAGTTCACCGTTGGAACGAGAAGAAACTAGGTTTCGAATGAATTGGAATCGTTTTAAGTGAGTATATGCTGTCGTTTCGTAGAGTCTCCAAGCGATTTGATCGAGGACGTCCAGCGGCCTTGGACGCGGTTTCTTTTGAGGTGGATAAGGGAAGTATATGCGGTTTGCTGGGCCACAATGGAGCCGGGAAGAGCACGGCTCTCGGAGTGATGCTTGGGATGGTCTATCCGGACGCGGGTGATGTGTTAATCGGCGGATGCCCGGTTCTGACGGAGCGGCATGGCGCCATCCGCAAAGTGGGTGCAATCTTCGAGGCTCCCGCTTTCTATGAGTATTTGTCAGGATGGCATAATCTCAAGATCCTGACGGCCTATTCCGGTGCGGTTGAGCGAAAACTCCTTGAGGAGACTGTCGAATGGGTCGGCTTGGGTGAGAGAATACATGATCGTGTCGGAACATACAGCCACGGGATGCGCCAACGTCTTGCCTTGGCTCAGGCTCTCTTACCCCGACCGGAAGTTCTCATTCTCGATGAGCCGACTGATGGTCTAGATCCGGAGGGAATTTTCGAATTTCGCGAGCAACTCTTGACCTTGCGCGAAGAGTTGGGCCTCACTGTTCTTCTCAGTTCGCACTTGCTCGGCGAGGTCGAACAGGTCTGCGATGAGGTGGTGATCTTGCAGCGAGGGGTAAAGGTCTACGAAGGGAAAGTGCGTGGCATCAATGAGGGGTGGAGCCATTTCGTGATCGAGTCGGAGAATCCTGAAGTTACTGGAGAAAGCATCAAAGCTCAGAGAGGGAAGGAGGCTGGTGAATTTTTCCAATTTCCCTCCGAAGTTACAGCAGCAGATCTGCTTTCAAAATTGGTAGCGGATGGAGCACGGATAACAAAATTTTCTGAGAAGGAAGAGTCCCTTGAAGAGCTTTACCTTAAATTCAGTCAGGGTAGCTCGGAAGGGAGTGGGCAATGAAGCTTTTTTTAAGCCAGTTGGGATGGGAGTTGTTTCGGCTCTTTGCCAGAAAGCGGACTTACATTGGGTTTGGTGTGTTCCTAGCGGTGGAGTTATTGTTTTTCTACTTTCTTTCTGTAGGCCGCGGTGCTGATCGCATGGAGGGATTCATCGAGCGGGTAGCGGGTGGTGTGGATGAGTATTTTTCTGCCCTAACGTTGGCGTTCATTATTGTGGCGTTCACGATGTTGTTGCTTGGCCTTGTATTCGTTGCTCTCGTGGCAGGAGATATTTTGGCTAAAGAAACAGAGGATGGAAACCTCCGGCTTATTCTTGCAAGGCCAATTTCGAGATTTCGTCTTCTTGTGCTCAAATTTCTGTCCTGCCAGATTTACACGACGGTTCTGTTTCTTTTTGTAGGGGCCTCAGCTTTGTTGGTTGGGGTGCTTAGCCGGGGGTGGGGAGGTGCCATGATGGTTTGGAGTCCTGACCTGCCAAGGGTAAGTTTGTTCGAATGGGATGAGGGCATGGTTCGCTACTTTATTGGGATCATCGGATACTCTGTCGTGTATCTACCAGTGACCGGTATTGCATTTATGTTAGGATGCTTTCGAATTAAGCCTGCAGCTGCGACCATTGTCACTGTAGCTGTTTTACTAGGAGATCGGATCCTTTCCTCGATACCGCTCCCTGCAATTGATCCTTACCGTGAGTATTTCATCACGTCTCGTATGGATGCCTGGCTGCTGCTGATGTATCAGGATGTGCCGTGGGCACAATTCTGGGAGCAGACTGGATGGTTGCTTGGGATTGGCCTGACCGGGTTTGTAGTCGGCTGGCTTGTTTTCGAGCGTCGCGACGTTAAGTCGTGAATTAGACTGCTTCCCAGATCTGCATGGAATGATTATTTAAGGTCACCGTGGCTCCATTGTTGGCTTGATGGCCGGAGATCTTGGGGTTCTGCGTATCGATGAGCAACTGCCACTCGCAGACTGGCTCTTTTGAGAAATGGAAATTCACCGCCTCCGCGCGGGCATTAAAGAAGAAAAGTAGCGGTTTTTGAGATTCAGTCTGATGAATCAACATGGCAAGCGCGCCGGCTTCACTGGTGTTCCAATCTGTCCTGTTTATGGTGGTTCCATCCGGACGCATCCAGCAAATATCTGGAAGCCCCCTGCTCGGGCACACCTTGCCAGTGAAGAATGAATCACGATTCAGGGAACTGTTTTCGCGTCGCAGGGTGGTGAGGCGTTGCACAAATTCTCTCATCTCGATGGCCTCTTCTGAATCATCCCAACTGATCCAGCTCAATTTGTTGTCCTGACAGTAGGTGTTGTTGTTTCCGTGCTGAGTGTGCAGTCGCTCGTCGCCGAAAAGAAGGAAGGGTACGCCCTGGGAACAAATCATCGTGGCGAGAAAGTTTCTTATCTGGCGCAGGCGCAGTTCGATGATATCGGGATTATCCGTGGGGCCTTCGGCTCCGTGGTTGCAGGAAAGATTGTGACAATCGCCGTCGCGGTTGTTTTCGCCGTTAGCGAAGTTGTGTTTGTGATTGTAACTGACGAGATCGTTCAAAGTGAACCCATCGTGCGAAGTGATCATGTTGATGCTCGATCCGGGGCCACGATGATTGTGAGCAAAAATACTTTCGCTCCCGGTGATACGAGTGGCAAACTCACCGAGGACATTTTCACCGCGCCAGAATCGGCGAATTGTGTCCCGGAATTTTCCATTCAACTCACACCAGTCGTTAGGGAAGTTACCGATCTGGTAGCCGCCGGGACCAAGGTCCCAGGGCTCGGCAATGAGCTTGGTCTGGCAGAGGACCGGATCCTGGCTAACTGCTTGGAAAAAAGCAGCGCGTCGCTTGAAGGAATCCGGAGAGCGTCCCATTTCTACCGCTAGATCGAAACGAAATCCATCGACGTGCATTTCCTTGACCCAGTAGCGCAGGCTGTCCATCACCGTCCGTAAGGTTCGAGGGTGGGAAACGTCGACCGAATTACCACAGCCGGTGTAATCCCGGTAGTTACCTGGCAAGCGGGATTCGGTGTGGTAGCTGTCGAGGTTGTTGAAACCCCGGAACAGGCAAGTGGGCCCGTCGGTGCCGGCTTCGCCAGTGTGATTGTAGACTACGTCGATAATAACTTCGATGCCGGCGAGGTGAAGTGCTTTCACCATATCCCGAAATTCAGTTATCGGATCATTCGTAGCGGCATAGCGGGCTTCAGGAGCAAAGAAGCCAATCGTGTTGTAGCCCCAGTAGTTCACGAGGCCTTTTTCGAGGATAAAGGAATCATCGAGATGTTGGTGTACTGGGAGAAGTTGCACGGCGGTGATCCCGACCTCCTGGAAATAGCGAATGCTGGCAGGATGAGCGAGCGCGGCATAGCTACCACGAATCTCTTCCGGAATGGCCGGATTGAGATATGAAGCACCCTTCACGTGCATCTCTGATATGACGGATTTCGTCATCGGCGTTGCGAGAGGAGCGTCATTTTCCCAGTCATAGTGATCGATTGTCGGGACGAGAGCTCGGGGAGCATGCATGCCGCTGTCGCTCGTAGAGAGTTCTCCATCTTGGGTCGTGCCTCTCATGGACGCTACGTATCGCGAGGGGCCGTCGAAGCATTTGGCGTAGGGATCAATCAGCAGTTTGTTGAGATTAAAGTAGTAGCCCGCTTCAGGATCCCAGGTGCCATCGACACGATAGCCATAGGTGCTGCCGGCAGGGATTCCAGTCACGGCGATGTGATTGACGTCGCGGGTGGAAGCGGTCAGGGGAATGCGGTGGGTTT